>Ga0214478_101122_pt1 | contig 14202 bp, 13 predicted proteins | sample M1_20Mar14CPVII9_2_FD_178001 | JGI IMG/M metagenome (GOLD analysis project Ga0214478, IMG submission 178001) | Marine eukaryotic communities from Monterey Bay, California, United States - M1_20Mar14CPVII9sort6BwellD7 | ecosystem: Environmental > Aquatic > Marine > Unclassified | place: USA...
TATTTACATTCACCCTCGTCGAGATAATAGGCTACGCGTCAATGGTATCAACAAACACAAGTAACAAGCTCAATTATACACTATTAGACATTATAGGAAGGGGTATATTAGAATTCTCAACATTCGTTATAGGGACGATACATTGGTTTAATGTTATATCAGCTTCACAATCTGATAAGAGTTTAAGTACGGTATTGTATCCGGTTGTACTTGCTGTAATAACTATTGGTGTTACAGTATGTTCGACATTCGAGGCAGTGGCATTATTGGGTGGTGGATATGACAATGTTGATGAGTTTAGAGAACACTCTAAGATACACAGAATATCGTAAGTGATTGTATGCTTATTATGTGTTTTGGTGTGCAAGTTGATCTTAATACCTCTAACTGTTCTTTTACACAACTTGATTTCACAGACTGATTGTTGAATCTGTAGGGTACTTTATACATGCCATAATAGTTGCCATATGTAGTAAGATGGTATACAAGCGTATATTATCTCTGCCAACTTTCTCACAAGTCCGGAGCACAGCAAGAAAAAATATAATATACAAGATGATGATTCCAATGATATTTTGTTCGTTGTCATATGCCTTAAGATCAGGCTTCATGGCTGCTGATTTTGCCAGCAGGATAATTAGCCCCGAAAGAACATTCGAAGCAGGATTAGGATGGTGGATCGGCAACTGCTGGATACCAACCTTCATTCCAAGTATAATGTTACTCTACTCTATTAGAAAACGAGATAAGGAAGAATCAGGATATGCAAGTGTGGCACCACTTTCATCACCATTAATCCATCAATCAAGTCATGATATTGGCAATCCATTTGAATCATTTCAACAAACTTTCCGAGACTTTGAAGATGAAGACTCAACAAAGGGTAATTCCACACATGATTCTTCACTGCCGAGCAGATGATGTGCGGTATTGTAAGTATTGTAAATATAAACAATGTAAAATACTTTTAAATATAGTGTGCTCTCTACTCATCCTGCAAAAGATCGCTTGACACTGCTAGAATCTATTTCACATCGTTAATGCAAAATATATGTGCAACTAAATGGACTCACTAAGCAATTACTTTGGTATGACAACGCCCTCGCCATGACCTAACATTTTAGCAGCACAAATGTATTTCCAAACAGCTGCATAATGTCCGTACTCCAACACAAAAAAAAATATTCTACAAGCTAGATTGTAATTCCCAACACACCTAATCATCTAACACAAATCCCCTTCACTCTAGAACAGTATAATTACCACCCTCTTCATCATCATCGTCATCTTCAAGATCCCTCTTCCTTTTTTCGGCTTCCTCCCTTTTCAAATGCCTCCTAACCCTCAACACCATCTCTTCATCAACCTCCACCTGAGAAATGGACAAACTTTTATTACTACATCCTGGAATTGGACATGTCGTCTTCCGCATACCAAGTAATTGCATCAACCCTGCCCTATCATAAGTATGGCCACAAACTTTATTCTTCACGGGATCCTTAAATAACATACCAGTAACTGGACACTTTAGCGCATGTTCATCTTCCACATTACCACGGACCACCTCCAATTCGTCATCTGAATCATTTCCGCCACGTGATGCACGGGCTTTTTTGTGAATCTTTTCACCCAATATTTCACGTACTTGATTTGTCATTTCATGTTCATTTGTTGACACACGGTTAGGATCGTTCTCTCCCTTTTGTTTTGCCCTTTCATATGCATCTTGCATTGACCTTTCATAATTTGGTGCTTCTGTATTATCCTCTGGGTTAGCTGCTGCTGCTTCATTTGCCTGATTCTTTTCAACTTCTGTACGAACTTCCTTCACGGCATCAATGAAGTAATCAATCTCATACATTCGCTTGGCATTACCCTCAGCCACTGCCTTGAGACGACTGTATGCCGAAGTTAGAAATTCCTCCGCGCCTTCTTCATCTGCCGCTTTTAGTAAGGTAGCAACGCTACTATCGGGATGAATGATTTCTGTAGTTTGACTTGTTCTTATTTGAATTTTCTTCACAAGTTGTCTTTGGTCATCTAATATTTATTGTATGTAGAAGGTGAAGGTTATGTATATGAATGAAGTAGTTGTTATGTTAACATGTGGAGGAATACATTAAATGAAGATTAAATGTGGCATATTAATATTTTACAGACAAGTTCATATGAAACGAATTATGTAACAGGAGTTAGTTAGTAAGGTGGTGAGGTATAAGGTAAAACATTGATAGTTCACATGACACATGAACCATGTGAATCGAATTTCTAAAAATATTTACTAAATAAAATGACACATACCTTGTTTGGATATGGCTCGATCACAGGCATGGATGGCTCCACCACCTGCTCCACCATGGCTATTTCTACCGCGTGCCATTTTACTACTGATTTTATTAATATGTAGAACAAACTTTAATTTATTTACTAGTTTAGTGTTATGCGGTCGAGTCGTAGAGATTCCTTCAGTTTTATGTAGAATTACGTATCGGCCTCAAAGAGAGAGAAAATTATGAATTATGAGAGTTGAAGAGCAAAGTATATTAGTGTCAAGCAATGCTATTTGCCGGCAATTCATACTATCATTGAAGAGTTCGTCTATATCCGCCGCTATCAATAACTTGTATTGTAATTGGATATGTTAGTTGAGTGGCAGTATAAAATATGAGCGGCAAAATTACAATAACAGAGATGGATATTGATCCACAATTACAATCAGTTCGTACCGATGTCGAAGAGGATATAGAACAACAACATCAGATATCCTCACAACCTACACGTAATATACAAGCTACACATCCATCTCGGAATCAACTTGATGTAAGCTCAAGTAGTGTGCAAAGTTTGACATCCTCCGGTCATAGACGGCGGTCTTCGATGAGAGGAATGATATCATCGTCGTTGAAAAGCAGTGTCTATGACACTTCAATCGTTAACTCACTTCGACAATCAATCGAGAGTAAAAGGCCACAAGATATTTCAGAGGAAGAAAAGGATGATGCATACACAATTACCTTTAAGAAAACTATACAAAGTGTTTGCATAAATGCATTCGGTATAATGTAAGTTTGTTTCTTTGTTGATAATATATGCATAAATTTGCATCAGATAGATATCTTATAATAGATTTGCATAATATTTGCAAATATATGCATAAGATTTTGTATGAGATATGAAAATTGACACCTAACCTTCTTCTATTTGCATTCGCTTTAGCGGAATAGATGTTTGGTTAGTTGATGAGAATGATGGTAGCTTTTATCATGCGACAAATGGTTATTACAGACATTATATGTACAACCCAGCTAGGGATGAAAATCAATTATCATTGGCCCGGCTTGAGGATACTACTAGAAAAGATTTTGTACCACCCGAAAGACAAATACCTGGTTCAGGGCTAGCTGGTTACTTCTGGAGTTTATGTTCAAACCATGACAGAACAAATACATGGAGAGATATCAGAGCCATTACATCTGATCCTGATCAGCCTCCATGTAGGAGAACAACGCTTTTACAAAATGCAGGCTTCGGCAAAGCTTGTGGTATACCATTCGATATCAGAGGACATAGGGGAGTAGTGGTTTATCTTGCCAGGGAGAATGCAAAACTTGATCAATTATGTGAACCGACGAATGAGATTCATCTTCGTGTCTCAGCTGACTTGATTGGAGCAGTGTCATGTCATAACATAACAATGAAGGCGAGTATCAACACAAAAAGGGACCGAAATTCAAAGACTTTAAGTCGAATAAGAGCCAAGATGCTTGCTCTTGTAGCCTTTTCTTCTGTCACTGGAAATGGTTTGCATACTGAATATAATGACAATATAATAGAAGACGAGCAAGAGGAGAATAAAGCAAAGTCATCTTTCAATAGAAGATTCTCATCTTTCTATGCTAGTAAGACTTACAGAAAGTCGGTATTTCCAATATTAGCAAGAAGCTACCGTCGATCTTTATTGAAGGAGGTTATAGATGAGACTAAGCGTAGGAGTTTGCTGCTTATTGAGAAGAGTAAAGGGGGTAGATTACAACCACCGCCTAGTATGAAGTGGCTGCAATCAATACATGTATTTGTAGGAGCGTTCATTACAATGCTTATTCTGTCTGTTGTGAGTTCATCATTCAAAAGTGCAACAGACGACCGATATAGCATCCTTCTGCCTCCATTAGGAAAGTCCGCGTTAGTATTATTTTATCTTATGAGTTTATGTTTAATATGAAGTCTTGTTGGTTTGAGTGCTTTATTTGACTTTCATATACCTTATTTGATTGTCTTGGCAAGCGCATGTACTAACATATGTTACTATCATCTCTCTTTCATCGTCGTAAATCGTGATAACGCGCATCTTCTAGGAGCATTGATGACTCTACAATACGGCCTCACAGCCGCGCCGGCATCCCAACCTCGAAACGCTTGGTATGGGCAAATTGTATCCATATCAATTGCTCTGGTGATAAACACATTCATACCTTCTACTTCATATTGGCGTGTACCAGTGACAACGGCTCTAGCGATAGCTTCTATGTGCAAGCTAGGAGTTATACATCCACCTGCAGGGGCAGCGGCCGCTATCTTCGCCTCACATGATCGCTTTGACGGAGTATACTTTGGTTTAATGTTAGTTGGAAATGTAATTGCAATCTGTGTGGCTATATTAATCAACAATCTGAATGATAAGAAACAGTATCCAATATATTATGCATTTGTTGGAGAAAGATGGATTGCAAAAACAAAGGATTTAAGATAACTTAATCATCAAAATATCGGCACAAAAGCGTCATCCTTCTCTTCGGTTCCGTCTTCGGTATCTCCAGACAATGAACCAAAGAAGCCTAATGTATCTTCCAATACCTTTATAAACTCATCAACATCTTCTTTGGTATTGTAAAAGTATAGACTAGCTCTTGCCGAATGGCTGTATCCCAAGGCTCGATGCAACGGTTGACAACAGTGATGTCCAGCTCTTATAGCCACTCCTTCGACATCTAAAAATGTACTCAGATCTGAGGGGTGGACCGCTTCTGATACAAATGCACAAAGAGCTGCTCTTTCTTCACCCACAGGTGGTCCGAGAACTGTCACTCCCTTGACATCACTCAACCTTCTTCTCAAATAATTTGCCAATTCAACCTCATAGTCATGTATTCTATCCATACCAATATCATTAATATAATCAATTGCGGCACCCAGTCCGATAGCCTGTGCAATTGCAGGCGTACCTGCCTCAAATCTCGCCGGTGCAGGAGCATAAGTAGAATGATCCATGAATACCTCATCAATCATCTCACCACCGCCCTTATATGGTGCCATTGAATTCAATATATCCTCTTTACCCCATAAGAATCCTATACCAGTAGGTCCACACATTTTATGTCCAGATGCTGCAATGTAATCTACACCCAGTTCTTGTACATCAACTTTCATATGTGGTACAGATTGACATGCATCTAACATAATCTTAGCACCAGGTGCTGCTTCTGATCGAACAATCTTTACAATATCATCAATTGGATTTATATTTGCCAATACATTTGATACATGCTGGACACTAACAAACTTTGTTTTCGGACCAATTAATTCCTTAAATGCAACTAAATCAAATCCACCAGTAATACTACAAGCTGGAACATACTTTAATATTGCTCCAGTACGCTCTGCAACCATTTGCCAAGGAACTATATTCGAATGATGTTCAGCTTCTGTTATAACAATTTCATCACCCTTCTCAAAGTATAATTCACGCGCATTACTTGGAGGTTTGCCACATGTTTGTGATAATGATGTTGCAACTAAATTAATAGCTTCAGATGCACCACTTGTAAATACAATTTCATTACGACTGTATGCATTAATAAACTTTGCAACCTTATCCCGAGCATCTTCGTATTGTTCAGTTGCCTCACGTGATAATGCATGCGCGCCACGATGTACATTTGAATTGGCATGTTCATAGTAGGAAGTTAATGCATCTGTTACTGCTGTAGGTTTTTGTGATGTGGCCGCTGAATCGAGATATACTAATCGTTTGGTACCCTCATTTGATATTTTACCATCAGCATCAAATTTAGTGGATAAAATTGGAAAATCTTTAATAACAGATTCAGCTAATGTAGAATCATTTAATTGAAAGTCCTTCCACCAATCATTTGAAGTTGATGACTCATCGTCTTCTGTGGATATTGATGTGTTAGATTGTGTTGAAACAAACAACGTCGCCGCCGACGGTTGATTTCTATTAATTACCGCCGCAGATAAATGTACAGACGGAGGAGTGAATGCCGCCGCCAGGGTTAGATGTAACGCTATTGATATAAGAGACATACTACAATACTGCAAACAACTAAAACATATTATGAGGAAGATAACATTAAATTTGGCGATTGCAACGCACAAAGTGAAATCAATTATCTATCTCTTCCTACACCTTATATGCTGCAGTACATCATGATGGCAATGGGGTGGTACAAGAACATCATCTAATTACTATTTCTTAGTTTACTGTTCGCTGATAACTCAACTGAAAGTAATTTTATCTTTCTTCGTCACCGGCATAAACCGAGATGGAGAATGAGAATCAGAGATAACTTCGATAAAATAGAAGAATCAAATGAGTCCTTGATGTGAGCGGTATTATTATAACCTGAGCGGTATATTGTCGAGAGATTGAAGTAATCTCTCTTTGATTGTTATTGTCACCAGCGGACAATATATACCAAACCGAAAGATATTTAAGGATCTTTCGGTGTTGTTATAAACGGGCAGGTCGCTACATCCTACTTGCAGGTAATTTCCTATCCATATCATTGTTAGTGGATACTGCTTTAGTGGATGATGGCGTAGCTGATGACTGTGGATTATATGTGCCCTTGTAAATTCCAGCACTAACTTGAGCTTGAGTATGAGCGTGCACCAACGCTTGCTGCTGGATATGAATCTGCTGTTGTGCAGGTATGCCATACCCTTCAGATGATCCAATTAAAAGAGTAGTCTGGGGATTTGCATTGATGATAACTTCGGCTTGAAGTTGGGAGAGGGTGGCAATTTGATTGGCATCCATTGCAATCATTCCTTGTTCCCTGTGCTTGGTTGACTCAACAATTGCTTGAGCCGCTGATGCCGCTTGCACCATTAATTGAGCTTGTGCCTTAATCATTGCAGGGTTGATATTTGTCTGATTATCCCTAATTGCAGCTGCCTGAAGCTGTTCTTCTAGAACTTGAAGTTGACTTTGTAAGGTTTCGTGAATCTTTTGTTGCAAATTTTGATGTTCAGATGTCAGTGTAACACTTTGACTTCCCTGGGTTGGAGGAGCACTCTTCTCTTCTTTAGGAGGAGTAACTTTTGCCGCCTTGGATGGTTCCTTCAAAGATATCTCAATAGTGGAAGTTGTTGTTGGCGGTTTCTTCTTTGTGGCTGTCTTGACAGAAGCTGTCGACACAGTTGCTTTCTTCTTCTTCGAGGATGTCTTGATAGAAGCCATTTCTGCGGGGTGACAATATAAAATGCTTTCACCATCATCTCCATCATACAGTCCAATAGCATTGGCACTGCTAATCCAATAATTCTTAGAACCTCTTACCCTGTTTAAATTAAAAGAAAATTATATGAAGATAAACATAAGATGTGAGAATATGACAATATTGATTTAATACAATACAAAAAATAAAAACATATATTCATATGATGTACGAAACCAACAAAAGAAACACTCACCCTGTCACCTTTTTTGGATCCAATACTTTCAAACGTTTAGGAATATGTGGACAGTCTGGTACGTGATGCTTAATAAACCTCCCGAAGGCACGGTATATACAAGCAACACTTGTTGGAGCAATTGTAGAAATCTTTACCCGGTCCGAGCGAGGTAAATGGCTACACGATCCACATTGAAAGTATACTCGGCCTGATTCTGTACGTTTAATTTGAATGACCTCCTTGCGGATTTTGTTGTGAACTGTATTAACATTGCCTTCATCTTCCTGTGAATATAAGGACATACAAAATGATGTGTCCTCTGGATCATGATCGGTTGGTAGTACACTTGATTTTTTAGCTTTGGTGGAGGTTGAGGAAGTACGTGCCTTCTTTGTAGGGCGATGTTTGGGCATGATGATTTGTTAGATATTGTCGTAGACTAATGATTTGCAATTAAGTTGAACCGAAGAAGATATGTGTATAACGGTATACCACGGTATATTGCAATTAAGTGATGATATAATAGTGTCAACTTGACATATAATTTATAATAAACCAATGATTTGCAATCAGAGGGTGAACTGAAGAAGATTTGTGTGAATGTTGTACTTGTACCTATTGTGCTGCCCTTATAATGAGCTCTATACACTGAAGCCTGGTATATAATACACCAATTTATCTTGATAAACAGTCAATTATATTAATACAATACCACAAGTTTTGATGTTGATTCCAGCATTGTGTGAAGTTAGTAGAAGAGAACCTTTACTTTTTTTTTATTCGGACATGGTATCCTACACTCTCATAATTTTTAGCACACTGTTTTTGAGGTTGTTATTAGTTGTTTGGTTGGCGCTGCCTGTTGCTGTTGGTGATCTCTTCATAAAGATGGAGGGTACTATTAGCGAATTAGAACAACAAGTCATCTGCGCTGCGCTATGTGCTACGAGAAGTAACTCGAATCCACAAGAAAGAAGAGAAGCAAGTGATAAATTAGAGCAATGGACAAGTGCATCAAACCAGACAATCATTGATACTGGTTGTTGGGAAGCATACATCAAGTGAGTATTATTATGTTTATATAGTATTGAGGGATGTATATAATCTTTGTACGCAATACCGTATCTTTTTACTTGTTCACATTATATGTACTGAATATCACATCTTTCTTGGTATGCTTTTTGCTCACATCATATGTACTAAATATCTAACTTGATCACATCATATACTTATGTACTTCTTTAGCATTATAAAAATGTTTCAGTCATCAGATAGAATAGTAGAAAAGATTGCATATGAGACGTCACATTTCAAAGGACAACCTATCAATAGCAATATTGAACAACAAATTCAATATGAAGCGAATGGGGCAAAGCTTATGCTAATAACTTTGTTTTGCCGATTAATTCGCAAAGAGTATAGTCGATTGGTAGTTGAACATTCTTTATTAGCCAAGAAAGTATATGATGAATTGAGAAATACTTTATTGTGTGTTGGAAATGAAAATAATACAAATCAAGCCGGCCAAGATGTAAAGGCATTGATTGGCGGTTTATGTTCTGCATTAGCTGCTGTAGGTGTACGTATGTCTACATCCAAACAATCAAATGAGGGCATTATGAATATAATTGATATATGTCAGTCATCCATAGCCGCTAGCATGGGCATACGAACACAGCCAGGAGATACGCCGCCATTTTCTCCGTCTGTTGCATTAAAGTTACTTTCACAACTTGTTGATGAGGCAAAAATTCGAAATGATGTAACAACAAAAGTTATTGATGAACTATTGCAATCTGTGGCCGGACCAATGCTCAACATGTTACACGTTTCTACAAGTACTTATATTCACACGAGTAAAGAAGGAGATAGAAAGCAACAAGAGCTGCTGTGTCTAACACTAATGGCACTCACAAAGTGCGCAGAGGCAAGAATGATTACTCTCTCTTCATTGGCATCGGCTAATAACAATGGAAAGCCAAATTTCTTATCTCAACTTGTAGAGCTGCTATCTCTACAACCACAACAACAAAGACAGTGGTCGACTATGAAAGCCGAGGAACAAGCTGAAGATTGTATCATCAAAGCCTCAAAGGCTTTAATTGCTTGTTTAGAAAACTCCGCTGACTATGGAATGCAATCAAGACAAGCAGCTGTGGCATCATTATTAGCTTCTATATCAACCACTGAATTCTTAATTGCACCACTAAAAACAGCTGACGTTCAAGAATGGGAGGACTCAATAGTATCACTATCAAACTTGGCTTCAACATTGGCGAGAGAAGAAATTGAAACAATAGCATTATGTCAGCTGCCTGGTTGTACAGATTTAATACAGCTGCTGTTGAGTCTGCAAGCACATCCTACACATAACGTTGCCATGCCTGTTTTGGATGTTTGGTTGGCACTGCAGGACATTCCAACTTCCGAGCGACACCCGACATTAGCAGCACCATTGTATCAGCAGCTAGTAGAGATTATATTAAACCGAGCTGCATACTCACCTACCTTTGTTTCTTGGGAGGAAGAGTATGAGTTGGAATTGTCAGAGTTTGAAGAAATGAGGAGACTATGCACAGATGTACTAGTTGGCGCATACTATTTACTCAGATCTGCTTATTTAGAGACTCTTGCGAATATTGTCATGGAAATAGACTCTCAAGATTGGGAGGTTGTAGAAGCTGCTCTTTGGTGTATGTCTGCGGTTGCAAGAGAAGCATGTGCTAGAGTCAAATCAGTTAAAAATGCAACAAGCTCTGGACGCGAATCGCCTGTTTCTGACGACGGGGAAGCTACAGGGGCAGGGCTCATTTCATTACTTCCTAGTGTCTGCGCCGGTGGAGCTGAGGGCATAACAAGACGGCATCCTTTAGTTTTGACAAGTATTGTCAACTTCCTCGGGGTTTACTCTTCAGTTTGGTCAGCCTCCTCTCCCATACAAACGACTATTGAGATATTGTCATATCTATGTGCATCTATGTCAGTACAAGTCGCAACAGAAACAGCTAGTAAAAGTATTCGTCTATTATTGATTGCATCTGCAGGAAAGTTAATAAAGACTGATATTACAAGCGTCTTGACTCAATGTATGGAAGCAGCACTAGCCACAAACAATGAAACAGCGATGGTAAATGTCGCTGAGGGATGCGCAAGAGTTGGTGTACAAATTCGCGACAAGTCAAAGGCAAGGACAACTCTATCATCAGTCACCGTGCCTACAGTACAACGAGCACGATTGGCTTTATCACATTTAGATTCATCAGCAGTGCAACAAGGGAGTGGACATGCGGCGAGTCAGATGGATGAGGCAATCCGTTTATTGGCGTCTTATCTAGGAGTCCTTCGAACTATAGTTCGATTCTGTGACGGCACAAAGATGAGAGAAGGTGAAGCTCATGTTTTGACTGATGTACTGACATCTGCCTGGCCTGTGTTAAATGATGTATCGAACAGTTCAATATGCCGTTCAAATGAAGCTGTGATTGATGGCTTACTTGGTGTTCATAGCCAATTGCTGAGTGTGGTTCCGACTTTAATCGCCCCACACTTCCAAGGTCTCATCACCTTTGTTGTGAAGGCATATGAAGAACAATTCACTCCATCAGCGTTGCAGTATGTATCTTCTGCTGTAGAGACTTTTGATATCGACCAGTCGATCTCGTTAGCTGCAGGCATTGACGGGGATAGCAAAGAGCAAATGTTCAACCAGCTACTCTCACACATTTGTCAATGTACCTTTCAATATGTCACAACAACAAAGCCACCGTCTGAATGTCCACAATTAATCAAAGCCTTCTTTGAAATGGTACAGAGATACTTGATGTTTTGTCCGGGAGCTCTCTGTCAATGTTCAGAGTTCAATAAGATATTTGAGCTGGTGGTTGCTTGTCTTGCTGAATGCAAGGGAGAAGTGGAGAGTACTCGTACATGTCTAACATTTATTGCCCAATTAATTGGTTGGAAATATCTTAGGCTATCAAACGATAAAGTGGCCAAGATGACACAAATGTCGGCAACAATTGATAGTCTGTTAGCTCAAAGTGGAGAAGCAATTACAAAGGCATGTGTTGGAGGTTTAAGTGGCAACCTTCCTCAATTCCTTTTGCCTGCATGTCAAGAGTGTTTATTCTCCATCATTCTACACATTAGTTCAAACACGCCAGATGCCAATGGACCAAATCCTTTACTTCAAAGTTGGCTAAAATCAGCATTGACTGATAGTTCCATAGCAAAGTCACAGGATATGACACTTCAAGTTATCGAGCTAATGATTAACATCCTTTGTTCGTTGGCAAAAGAGAACACCAAGTCAATCTGTAAGATGGCCATGATGGATATAGCAAAGATATCTAAAGGTGAAGCTACTCCTGACGTTCTCCAAACTTATTCCTCGGAGAGTAATACTATAGATTTATGTTAAAGTGACTCGACTTCAAACATCTTTTCCATGAGTTCAACTAGTCTATCGTAATCTCTTTGGAATTCATCAGCATCGTCGTTCATCAGATGTGCCCAACCTGTATCGCTGCGAATGTCGACAGTCTTCTTTATATTATTGCCAACTTCCATAAATTGAGGATACACAAAGAAAGCCATAACTGATGTTAATTCTTCCATCTCCTCGAGTATGTCATATCTTATACGAGATATTTTCCCCTCAACATGCGATACGAAATGTACAATGGCACCGAGGGCCCTTGTTTTTGGTAACGTCGGCACTTCATCCCAAGGAAGACCTTGCCCGTCATTATCTCCTAGATAAGCAGATAGCACCATGTCCATTGCATTGTATCCTATACAAGCATCGCAGAGAGGACAAAAATTGGTGTTATGCTGTCGACAATTTACTTCTACTAAGCGTACTCGTATCTTTCCTGTTTCAGGTGATTTTTCAGCAATCACCTCAACGTGAGAGAGTCCCCATTTTATATTCAACGACTCTAGAGCTTCAAAGATATAGTTGCACACTTCTTGTTCAACCTCCCCTTCGCCAGATACTAACTGAGTCGAATGATAGACAAATGGAGCTCCATTAACTGCTCGTTTGTCATACTTCCATATCGCTGCTACTTTTCTTTCCCCATTTCGACAGACAACATCAACTGGAAGATGCGGGTTATACGGTGTATGAAATGAAGAAAGGTGATAGTAACTAGTTAGTACATATGATATGCAAAGTCAATCAAATAAAGGCATATTTAGATCAAACGAAGTGACCAAATCACCAAGACTTCATATTGAACACATGAATTGACACAGCAAAACAATACTTTCCTGCATATTCATCACCAGTTGCAAATTCTTGTATCAATACCTTCTCATGCTTTGCTGCCGTTGATGATCCAAATACTGGGCTGTGTAGTATCTTGTTGAATGCTTTTCGAAGTGATGGAAGATCTTGACAAAGGTGTACATCATCAGAAGCTACTCCCCTTAATGGTTTCACAACTACTAACGTTGGCGAATCAGAATCTTCACTCAAACCCAAACCACTAGCAAAGTCTTCTGCTTCTTCCAGTGTTTGGCTTGATTGTTGTTTGACTGCATCCAACCCAGCATTTCCAACCACTTGATTCATCAAGTATTTATCTCGTCTTGCTTTGTTCATTCCATCATGACAATGCGGATACAATCCCAAAGCTACTCCCAATCGTTCGGCATCATCCAAACCCGAATCTGATTCACAATATATGCCAGTAAATTCTATGTTTGATGGTAGTAATGACATCCATTTCTCAACATCTTCTGCACTATCTAAGTCAGGCATTCGACTTGATAAATGATTCGTTTGACCTTCTACTTGGTATAAAAATCTTGTCATGAAATCAGATAGTATGTGAATGACTGCAGCTCCATAGACATGTCGAGCTGCATGTGATAGATATTCACCATGATAGGGAGAGAACCCATCCACTATTATAATTGCTTTAATTGGTTGTTCATCTGTATTTGGTTTCCGTATATCGTCAAGATTAGCAAGTGTATTTTGGTCTGAGAACATATCATTATCCTTTGTAACAGGATACGATATTGATGGTGTAGCTTGTATAGAAGACCATTGCTTCCGTAGCTCATTCATAGCATCTTTGGCATCATCTATAGTATTATCGTCGCCACCGCCTTTGATATCTTCATCATTACTGTTGTTAGCATCACCACCACCTCTGATGTCATGCAAAAGATTTTTATTCAATGACAATTGCAATTGAGTATCCTTTCGAAGAATGTTTATTCTCTTTGGTAGAGACCAACCGCTACTACCAGTTGCTGATGAGCATAGTATAATCAATACCACAAGTGTCCATACCATTATTGGTGAGTTAGTTGTAGTATGGCCAACCATACTGAGGAAGTGAGAGAGTAGGCACGGCAAATTCGCCCTAACTAGGATTCCAGATTACTAACAAAACTCATAAATGACCATTTTGGGGCTCTTTTCACCAAATAGCTACTATTTGTAACCACCCACCTCACACTCCTCCCTCGATCAGCCCAAATAGCACC
>Ga0214478_101125_pt1 | contig 14188 bp, 10 predicted proteins | sample M1_20Mar14CPVII9_2_FD_178001 | JGI IMG/M metagenome (GOLD analysis project Ga0214478, IMG submission 178001) | Marine eukaryotic communities from Monterey Bay, California, United States - M1_20Mar14CPVII9sort6BwellD7 | ecosystem: Environmental > Aquatic > Marine > Unclassified | place: USA...
AGGAGCCTTAGTATCATCATATCGATAATCAAGTGACCAGGAAGCTGCTTTATGACAAGATTGACACTCAGAGTCATAACTAACATTGAAAAAAGCGATTACACTTGGCATAGCAGAGATTGGAATGGAATCGACATGGCGTGATAGAAGAAGTATACTAGCGCAACTAAGATAGCAGTTATTCAGTGTCAGTGTTTTGAGAAGAGGATTGGATTCCAAGAAGCATCCTAAGATGTGCATTTTCCCCAAACTTTTATCATGTCTATGTCCAAGATCAATATGACTCATTGACAACTCTTTAATACTCTTGTCAACTTGAATACCAACACATAACCAAAATCCAGACATTGGCCGCTGATCAATAGCATCAGCTGGTGTGCTCCTATATCCTGATAAATGTAGATATTACATGCTAGTATTTTGTCTTGATATATAGCAAGCTCGTCTTCTACTAGAAAGACTACACTTTGACTGAGCGTCCCAGCAAAATTGAACATGGTTCCCTTGTACAGTAGAATATCGCCTATAAATTGGCAAGACCCCTACACCTCTAAAATCGGATAATTGGTTGTAATAGCGTTCACTATCATCAGTACCATTACATAATACGTTGAAGTGGTCCTCTAACATTGTTGAGGACATTGTGCAAGTTGCTATTTGTGTGAGCAACAAAGGTGCATCGTCTACTCAGTTGACATCAATCATGTTTCCAAAGAGAACCCGCATGATTGCTGAACAAAACTATTCACTCGTGTCTCACCTTAGTCTTAGTTTCTCACTTGCCTCATTATTCAACCTGTCTTTTGCAGAATGATAGTAAGCCCAGAGCATCTTGCCTAATCCTCTGTCTTGCCCATCCTGCTGCATCCATCTCATCTTCTTCAGCTGTCACCACAGACTGATTTTCAGCCTTCTCGCCAACAATCCTTGACAAAACACCAATGGCTTCATCAAACAAATCAAGTTTTGATAAGTACAATCCATAATTCAAACACGCACTCTCATAATCAGCGCCGACATCACAACCGACACTTTCACATTTAGAATGTATAAGTATTGACTTTTCATATGCTGATACTATTTCGTTATGAAGATCTTCTCTCATACTGCTCTGCTGACGTTCTAATGCAATACCAAGATTGTTATATAGTCTTCCATCACAGGGTGTATATTTACTAGCCACATTTAGACATGATATTGCCAACTTTAACATACCTTCAATGTTCATTGCTTCATTAGAAGAAGACTCAACTTGATAATTATGATAATCTAACAATGCCATACCCAAGTAATGCCAAGCCTCGCCGTCTCCAACTTGATCAATAGCAAGTCTATAATGTAATATACGACATATTACTTGTTCCTCTATATTATTTGAGCAGTGAGTTGTACAATATGATCGTGCAGCGGACTTTATCCGAGCATTGAGCTCCCATTTAGGTGGTAGTTGTTGTTTCCTATTATTATCAATGGATGGTATTGATGAGGATGACGGCTGAGTAGTAGATTGTTTGTTCGATGTGGCTGCTGCTATGAACATGACGAGTATATCACGTACTCCTTTTAATGTGGCGGCACCTGCATGTCGATTGGATGAGTAATGTGCTATAGCATGACCTACTCCCCGAGGTTTTAGCGGCTGTACTACTTCAGCTTCATAAAACTCATCACTAGACTTGTCATTTGACATCATCATAGGCAGTAATTGATTCTCAAAGAATGTACCACCGCCCTCAAACTCATCCTGAGAGTTCAACATGACATTGACTGATACATAGCCCAAGTCACGATGGAGTGGTTGACCGGCACCGACTCTTCTCTCTTGACTATTACTACCTCGATTCTCTTTACTGCCTTCATTGATAAGCGAAGCTTCTGTAGCATTATATCTTATGAATAACGAATCATAGACATACAACTCCAACTCATCAACACTTTGCTCTTCTTCATTACTTAGATAGGCAGTTCGTACCCAAGGATATACTCTGTTCAATAACAAGTCATTCACTAGATGTTCTACACTACTATTACTTTGTGAATCACTTGTGTCTAGACCATGTTGCTGTTGAGAAGTATGATATTGTACAACATCCGATAAATGAGCCTCACTATTTCCCTTTCTTTGATACGTAAATCTACTCTCACTGCTTTGTGTCTCCTCTTTATTTCTATTCCAGTATGATTCACATGCATTAGTAAGTAGTTTTATTTCATCTTTGTTTAATATTGATTGGTTAGTTTGTATTGCAATTGGTCGTTGTTCGTTATTATTTGGTGGTATAGTTTCATACTCTATCAAATGTTTGTAGTCATCACCATCACTCATTGAGATGTTATCATTCTCGAATGGCAATGTTGATGATTTGGCATAAGCTACATCTTGTTCATGCTGTATATTAACATTGTTTATTATATCATCTGGCGATATTGATAATGATTGAGATTGCAATGTTAGTATCTCATCTATACTATCAAGTAGAAGCTTTAGAGATGATTTATTGTAACGATGGTGTATTGATGGAGTAGAAGATGTTGTTGATGTTGAGGCAAGATGTGATGACGGGCGGTGCCTAGGATGAAGATATGATATTTGAAATGCAAACGTGATACTTTTAGTGCAATCTATTATCACCAAGAGGAGTATTAGTATGTTATTGGCAATCATAGGATAGCAAATAATCGATAGCATTGAGGGGTAGCAGCTCCAGAGAGAGTTGATTCCGTACTTTACTTTACTGTACAAATATATACGAGCTCATATATTACTACAGCCTGTACGATATTCAGGTCGGCCCGGAACCCAAGCCCAAATATCACTTTCTTATCGCACCGTAACAAATGTCAAGCCCTTACTTTGGCTATGTCGCAATTATTGTTAACATGCCCAAATAAAGTGGCGACCGACTCTAATAGAGTTATAGACTGTAGACGACTTCATTAAGCTCACGATTGAGAGGTAGAGTATTGCTGTGGTTTGTAGATTTGTGTGTAGTGATTAGACCGTCTATTGCAACGCTACACAATTGCAACTCATTAAAAGAATGGGTCTACATCGATGGCAACATCGTCCATCTAACAGAGGAGAAGGCAATAACAATAGAGGCAACTTCTTCTCTCGACTGCCAAGTCCAAATAAAATATATAGACCAGGAAGACAACGAGGACGTAGACGACGATCCAACTCGCAAGAATGGCGGTCACAGTCACAACATTATTCGTTATCGCCGCCAGGACGGAGAAGGAGAAGTCGATCTGCAAGTCCACACTCCTCATCCAATCATCACCAGAGTTATAATTCCAAGCTAATGAATGGTGGTATTAATGGCTTCCCATTAGACCAACAGCAACAGCAGATGATAATACGACAGGATACCAACAGCTCATATAGAAGTGCCAAATCAAAATCAACATCATCAACTTACTCTTCATCTTCAACTCGCAGTAACTACAGCAAACTACAACAATATAGAGGCTCATCAAGTAGTTGTATACCACCATCATTTCAAATACCAAAAACTAAACAACTATCAATACATTCGACTATATACAATTATCTATTTATAACATATTGTATATCGATTACCTCCCTATCACAAGCTATACAACGTCCTACTAGTAGTAATGAGAAGTTGGTTATTGGTTGTATATCAATCAATTTAATAGTTAGTTTTGTGTTATGTATTGGGTATAGATATACACCATTTAGAAAGTATATAGTTGATACTAAGTTGTACTTACCAAGTATATGTCGATTTAGATATTACCAAGAGAATGATAGTAGTCTATTAGATGGGGGAATTACAATTGAATTAGTAGTTGCAATGGTGTTATATCTATTCCAATTACTATCATTTGGTATAATAACAACATCCAGCGGTAGTAGTTATTTAGGTATTGATAATAATTACCATATATGGAATAACAACTTATATCATGGTACTTGGGTATCAATGATGTTATCATCCTTTCTAATTGCTGATTTACTAACAACTGATACTCAAACGAGAGACAAGGATAAAGATGGAGGACTGATTGCAAAGTATACTACACAATATATGCAAATCAATACAATATCAAGAAGTTATTTGTTATTACTAATAAGTACCATTTGTTTATTATCATTTAGTACAAGTCAAATGAGTACCTCTACTACAAATAGAGCAATTGGTATAACATTTGGTACACTTGGACTAATCATAGCAATGATATATTGGTTACTTTGTTTATATACAAATCGTAGACGCGATTACTGGTTATTACACCCACGTGGATCAAGTCAACTTGTCAAGATTGATTCCAATAAGACATTGATTTCGTTTATATTAAGTTGCATTGGTTTTATCTGCTATTCAATCAATGCTGGCCTTATAACATCTGGTAATTATTCGGCTAATGTATACTTCTCATCATGGATATGTTTTGGTATATGTATATATTTATGTATACAACATTTCAAAATATACATGGTACCCAGTAGTCAATTGTATATACATTCATTAATGCAGGTATATGATGATGAACGAAGGAATATATTACTGTCCTCAAGACGAAGATCAAGTTACTCCTCAAGAAGTAGCTACTCAAGAAGTTCATCCCAAGAAGGAGGGAGATTGATGATACAAGGTGATGATGCATTAACTGCCATGGTTGAGAGTCGATCAGAAGATGGACCAATGGTATTCTTACCCATTGAAAATGGTAATAATAGAGGAAAGTATGACGATGACGACGATGATGCAAGTTATCCAAGTGTAAGTCCAAGATACTTACGACGACCTCAAGGACAGCAACAGATGGAGCCTGAAGATTCAGTGAATGGTATTAGGAGACAACAGGTACCAACAAGATCAGCAGCTCCTCAAGGCCCTCGTCAAGGCAACAGTGGTGGCGGTAGCAATCACACTCCGCCACCAAAACGACAGAATACTCAAGGCACGGGTGGATCATTAACATCTGACTTTGTTGAAACAATGTACTCGGAAAGGACACCTCCGGGGAGTTTTAAGAAGATCATGCCTCCTCCTCCGCCGAGACGTAATTCAGGAGATTACAGCATGAGTAATAGCGATACGTCCATTGGTCGTAAGTCACGATCAAGTTCAAAGTCTCCGCAATCTTTTGATTCGCCCTCAAGAAGAAGACGATCCAAGTCACCTAATCCCTCAAGTAGACGAACTCAGTCGCCTCGATCATTCCGATCGTACGAATCCCCATCGCGAAAAACATCGGTCAAGTCATCTCCCTCGTTCAATAATAGTAGAGCATCATCACGAAGTTCACTCGATGATGGGACTAGTTATGGTCCATCTACTGTTAGTGGAGGAGGGAGTAGGGGTCCCTCGACTGCTAGCTTTGGTGCTGCCACCATGAGTGCCAGTGGTGATGGTAGTCGAAGTGAGAAGAAGCATGAAAACGATGATCATCAAGGAGAGAAGATTACCATGGGCAGGATTCAACCACGAGCACCTCCTCCTCCACCTCCGCCTCAAGTCGAAGAAGAGGAGGAGAATGAAGAAGACTATTATGATGCTAATGGTTTTGACATACGCCCATTCAAGACTATACACCATAGCTCGTTGGAAAATATGAGTACGGTTAGTGACATATCTCATCCGTCGGCTGATCGATTTGATACCTTTCATGAACCAAGGGGTAATACTAACAAGGGTGCTACCACTCGAAATAATGTAGAGGGAAGTGACCAAAAGTTACGATACTCAAATGAAGATTTGAATGAGGGCCAGACGAATGTGCGACAGGGTGCTGTTGATCAAATGGTCATGGAGGCTTTGCGTCAAGCTTCTAATCGTGGTCCATCGAATCCTCCTCCGCCATCGCAGGGCTTGCTGCCAGCTGGTATGTCGAAGGGCAACAGGCGCAACAGTACCGGATCGAGAGTTAGCTTTAGCAAGGATATCAAGGAGACTATGATTTATAATGCCGACTTGGGTATCAACAGTGGCGGCCAACAACAACGGAATGGTGCTAGTATGCGTAGCTTTTACTCACATCAGAGTGGGGCTGCTAGTTATGATGATGACGATGCTGGTGACGAGTATGATTGTTAACGAGCTAAAACATCTCTATAGAAGGCGCTTTTGTAAATATAGAGACTCTATAGATTAAACGATATCAATATGACTTCCTCGATAATGTGTACAAGGGCAACTAGAGTACCCAACGAACGCAATGTGGAGGTATCCTTTAGGATACCCCCATCATCACATCTCATCACTGGCCCATCACTCTCTCATATCAAGTGGTATGTCATATAAATCTTTATTAAAGGGTAGAAAACGATTGTTATTTATAGTCTCTTCTTCACTTATTAAATCTCAATGCGTATGAACAACAAGGGATACTTCTTAGTACAAGTTATCATTGTCATAGATGTTTGATCGAGTTGCAATCTTTTGCAATGTCTTCGTTTATACCTTCTATACATTCTTCATAAATATCAAGTCGGGTATAATGGTGGCAAAAAGATCAATCTCATTAGTATGTCTCACTTTTGAAGTGGGGCTGTCACAGTATCATATAAGTAAAGTATATCGATATAAGTGTGTTTCGCACAGTCTCAAACAACTAATGCATCGATTGGCCATGTGTTTATCATTACATTATCGTATCATAACAAGCATATATGAGATGATTACCAGCAATGGAGGATGAGACAACATATCTAACAACATAGATGGTGTCATCCGTGGATAGTGGAGTCAAGTTCAAAACAGACCTGAAATTTTCACACTCTATACACAGGTTATAAGATTTCCATGTTTGAATGAGAAAGCAATGACAAGTTTGAAAACATGATACGCCCCATAGAACGAAAGCTGAACTTACATGCACCAGTTCAATTATATCACATGCACCATAATACAACAAAACAAAGTTTAATAAGCTAATCGCCAGTTCATTAATATCAGCCGTCGGTACAATGTTTGCAATGCATAGTGGAAATCAAGCGCCCGGGGTAGGTGCAATTCCTCGAGTAAACAACAACAGTCCACCCGGTTTGATCATCACAACACCAGCTGATAACGATATTGTATTCGGCCTCCGTTGTCTCATGTTCAAAGCTGCCGTTGAAACCGCAGTGGAACGGCTGGAAGATAACTTAGGACAAGTTAATTGGGCGAAGAATAAGTCTGCTTTATTACAAGAAGTGACCAACGAAGCATTAAAGTGTCTGAAGAAAGCTGGAGGGTGAGATTGATGTCTTAGTTATTATTGTAGAAACCACACAGCTAACCACTGTGTCATCTGATCAGATGACACAGTGGTTAGCTGTGTGGTTTCTACAAACACCCTGATATACAATATGTTTCTAACATTGTCATCTTCTCTGTAAACACTAGACGGTTTCTCAAGCCCATTCAAAATGGTAGGGGAAATAAACAGCCAGAGGGATATATTCACTACGAAGATGAAGATGCATACAAAAGTAAGAATATATTATGTCATATGATGCCTCTATCGCCATATTTATGTATTAACTTTTTGCTGTCATATGTTTCCCCTCAGAGATGGAGTGGTATATAACTGACATGAGAAAGAAGCGCCAAAAGGCAAGCTTGGATCGGATGCTTGAAATGGATTCATCTGATGATGATAATGATGATGAGGACGATGAATCTAGCATTACTAGCAAGTTTTCACAAGTTGCCCAAGCAAATGAGGAAGAGTACAAGCCAATCGAGGAAGTTGACATTCAGCCAAACGAGGGCTTCGATGTGGTTCTTTCACTCACCGATGAACAGTACAAGAATACTATGTTTCGTAAGTTTGATGCATTGGGCCCAAAGGAAACACCAGCAAACCAAGGAGTTGAAAATGAGGCCGTACAACAGATTTTTGATAAGTTCAAGACGGAGATGGAGTCAGGTAGTAGATTCCTACTTATGGGAAGCAACTATCGTAGTAAGCACAAGAAGTATCGCGTTGTTGGTGACAAGGAAGCCAAGAAGAGTAAGTTTTATCTCTGTTTGCACATGATTTATCTCTGTCAAATGTTTGTATCATATGAAACTCTATCGTTTATCACTTACACTTACCCTTCTACAGAGATTCGCCAAGATCTAGCTAGACGCAATCTGTCTACTTGGCATAGCAAGGGTGAAGTCATGCAAGTTAATACCAAGAAAGGAGGTAATATAGCCATGAGTGGCCGTGGAAGGCCTTCCAAGAAGCTGGCGAAGAAACGAGGCAGCATCATCAAGAACTTCTCTCAAAAGAGACCATTTCTGAGTAAGTCGTCTACAAGAGCTGCTGGTAAAGCTAAATCTAGCATTGTCGGTAATCGTAAGGCTAGTGAGTCTGATACCGACGGGTTGTCAGATTCAGATGACTCATCAGTGGAATCAACTCGCAAAGTTGCCAAAAAGGATATCGTAGAGATGGATGAAATCATCCCTATCTTCAATGATATCAAGACGAAAGTGAAGGGCTCGCGGGGTAACGAGAAGGTATTTTACATCCACCTTAAGAAATATATTGCTCAGCAAATCAAGAAAGATGGAGTACTACGATCTGATTTCGATAAGATCCAAGACTTTATGTCTCGAATGATTCCCAATGTGAACATGCTGAACGAGGCTACAGATGAGGACGAGATCATAGTTTATGAAGCCGCTATCAATGCCTTCATTAAGGAATGCAAGGCAGAACTTCCTTTGCAATCATTCTTTATCAAGCTAGAATAAGCTGATGCTGTGATTGGTATTATGTGATGTGACATTGAATAGATGTGTTTAGAGAGTTTGCTGGCAAAAGTGTGTGAGAAGAGTGTGTGAAGGCTTGCTGTTACCTTTCTAGACTATAATTTGTACTAGGACGTCTTTATTATCACATTCTGTAGTGATATACACTTCCATTGAGTTGTTGTCCTCACAAACTATGCATAAGTGGGACATATGATATGACGTCCTCAAAACAAACAATCATTCTATTCCAAGCCTTTGTAGACACATATTCATATTAATGATTCAATTTATTCGTTATAAAGTTACATCTGCTCATTGAGAAGAGGTTGGATATCCTTCTTATACAGACTCTTGTTGAATCTTCCTCAAACGAGCAATTGTACTCCTAACAGTAACAGCACTAGCCGTACTTAAACTGTATGCACCTCCAGCAACAACCTTTCTACAACTCTTGCAATTCCAGATACCAACAACTGTACGCTTGACGGAGTCCTTCCCACAGAATGCACAACGGTAGGTAGAATGTTGTGATACTTCCACCTTACGAAGGAGCTTACGGAGGGTGGCACCATATCTGGTTCCGTATTTACCGGTGATTCCAACCTTTCTGGTTCTGTGCTTACCCATCTTGTGTTATTTATATATGTATATAATAGAGGCTAAGTTGACTGTGTTTTATTAGAGTGATAAGAAGAAATTATAGGTGAGAAATATGGTTTGATATAATGTTATGCAAAGGAGATGACGACGGCAAATCCAAGAATAATGAAACAATAACGCCGTCATATGTATCACATCCCCACATATGATATCCCACCATCGTAGAGAGAGAGGATAGGAGGCCAGCAATCAACCACAAGTAGGTCGACTTAGAATCGATTAATGTTCATTTTATGATGCCTACTCCCTGCGACGTCTCCAAACCACTCCGACAGCCACACTTCAAATAATACTTTCTACATACATATACTGCTACTATCTTCTTCGATCTAAGCCGCTGCTCCTACTAGAAAGTCAATATCATCTACTCACCAATCAAAGATTAAGTTGTGTTTGTTGAAACAAATTATCTTCCCCCTTGGGACCATCTCTTTAATGCTTACGCGTGTAATGAATAAAAAGGGTTCATACCCCTTTGCAATTCACTAACTATTTTACTTGCCAGAGTTAGAACGGTAAAGTTAATGCACACCCCAATGTTTACCGCTCTTACTTCAAATATAAACCCAGATGTTTACCCCCCCTTAACTCAATCATCAACATAACAACAGGAAGGTAAGGCATCAATAACGTTAACGGTGAATAGGTCTACTTCCTTTGCAATTATATATGAATCGTTAATATCATAACGTCACTGTTCAGTGTGTGATATGTTGGTTATTTCAAATGCGGTCATCGCTTATTTTGTTTGCAAACACTCACAACTTATATATGTTCACCTCTCTTTGCTATAACTTATCATCACAGTTCTATATATATAAATCATGGGAGAAGCAGGACCACGCGGACGTCAGAATGCCTCAGGCATCAAGCATCGTGTCACGGCCGGTCTTCCAGTAGCCGCCGTTGTTAACTGTGCCGATAACTCCGGTGCTAAGAATCTTCACATTATTGCTGTATGTAATAGCGGTGGACGTCTTAACCGACTACCCAAGGCTGGAACTGGTGATATGGTAATGTGCTCCGTCAAGAAGGGTAAGCCAGAATTACGTAAGAAGGTTATGCCTGCCATCATCGTTAGGCAAAGAAAGAGTTTCCGAAGAAAGGAGGGTGTTTTCATCCACTTTGAGGATAGTGCTGGTGTTATCGTTAATAATAAGGGAGAGATGAAGGGTAGTGCTGTTAGTGGACCAGTTGCCAAGGAATGTGCTGAGCTATGGCCTCGTATTGCATCCAATGCTGGATCAATTGTGTAAAAATATAAACATACACAGTATATTATATACATATTTTTGTTTGAAATTGGGTCATGTCTTATTCTTTCTCTTCATTGCAGTGTATCAAGTTTGGCTTGATGAATAGGGTGACAAAAGAATCATATTTTATATGCATTATATACATATACATAAGTTCTATACAGTTGATGCAGCAGTACACTCAAGATACATTATGTGCACGGTCAGTGACAATCACTTCACCTTCTCCGATCTCTTATCATTATCTTCTTCCATATCAGTCAAGATCGAGTCTACAAAGTTGATATATTCTTCTCTATGAAAGCGTAGATGCTGTACATGAACAGAGTCCTCAAAATGTATGGATCTTACATTATGTACTCCGATTCGTTCCTCTCGCTCTTTGATAAACTCTTCTATCTTTACTGAATTGGCAATATCATCCTTCTCTGAATATATGAAACCCTGGCGGTTGCAATTTGTGTCGTCAAGCCATGATTTCCAGTATAAGTCGGCGTGATTGAGCTCTCCTTTTAAGCTTGATATTGCACTGTGAACATACATTCTCATTGTGAATAGAAGAGCTGCTGGTATCCCAATGAAAGGTGATGGTAATAAATGCTTTATAACTGTAAAGTTGGCTTTGCTATCCATGTAGCATGGTGCCGAATCAAAGATTTGAGCTCCTATCTTCAGACGCTTGCCAAATAATTGTAAGTCTTCATTGGTATGACTTTGAGTGTCTAATAAGTGACCTATTTTTGCGGTGACAAATGCTCCGCCATTGCTCAATATATGCATTACGATTGGAATCTCTTTGTTGTTTTGTGTATTGTTGCTTTCTTCACTTCTTACAACATTTGCGACTTCTTGAATTGCTTCTAAAGCAAATGCATCGAGCTCGATATGATCCACAAACACTGAATGATTCGATGCAATTCCATATACAACAGAAGAGCATCCCAATGATGATGTATACATTGATGCGTATTTAGCAATATGCTTGCGTTTGGCACCGCCGAAACCTAATATTAAACAAATTGCTCGTGTTTTATTGCCATCTTCTATACAGTTTTGTGCTTCTCCTTGTCTTCTTTGTGTTATGGGTCGTTTATTATTGTTGCCATCTTCTCCTTGTATTTTTGTAAACGATGAGGAGGATGTGGACGCCGCCGGTATCGAGCTGCTACCGAAACGCCGACAGTAACCAATGCGGAAAGTAGTAGATATACATGCTCTATAAAACATGGCTGCTTTGTGCAACCACGTTATATGTTGTGCTTTGGTAAAGAGTAGATAGAGCCGAAGAGAGCTACCACCAACAATGCAAATTTGCAAATTGCATTGCAAGAAACGTGCATTGGTACACAAAATTCTCACGCATAATGCCAGTTGCCAGCCTCTAGCACAACTAACCTACTAACCTCTCGATTCTCGATTTGCCGGCAATATCACCACGACGCCTCTATTGACTGTTTGATCCACAACCTACGCTGATATACACTACAACTTACTATTTCTAATAATGGCCAAATTATCATCCATCATCGGCCTATTGTTGTGCTACACAACTTGCATCAGTATGATCAACATCAGTCAACATTTGATTGGTTTTATATCAGGCCCGTCGGCTGAAATTGCATGCATAGAGAAACAGCAATTAGTACAATCCAAGCTCAATAAGATATTGGAACAACATAACGATTATACTGTTATAGAATCAGCTGAGATGATACTCGAACAGTATGATAAAACATATCAAGATTACTATACACTAATACTCCGTGATGCTGGTAAAATATCTGCAATCTATGTATTGTTATTAGTATTATTTCCCAAATTTTGTGATAGAAAGTACTCAAAAGGACAACGAATGTGGTTAATGGTACTAATACCTCTATTTATAGCTCCTAGTATGATGAGCCAAATATTGATACAAGATACAATACCCATTGAAAGCATAATACTCAATACTTTTGGGTTTGCAAAAGGCTTGGCCTACATTGAATACTGTTGGGTAGAAGTTTACTCATTGGTTTGGGGATTGGAGTAAGTACATTAGATACAATTATACACGAAACGAGAGTTGTTGCAACAGCTGCATTATTAACGTTTATCACACGAGGATTAATCTTATGAGGAACGAACCATAAACAAGATAAAGCAAGCAAGTCTCATTAGTTACTATACTTTGAGAAGACACATGAGATAGATGATGATATGACACAATGAGATAGACTGGATAGATCATTATCAACGCGATTCTAGTGAGAGAGGAGAGTAAAGGGGAGGGTTCGGGTGATTGACGTCACGAGACTACCAATAATCTAAACAGTTGTTATCACACGATATAAAATGACATGTAGGGTATTTATGACAGCAGATATATTGCAGCCAACAAACCTGACTTGTGACAATAGCTGCATATATTATCGATCATCTTGCATGGCTGGGTATCCTGTGGTATCCTAGATAAGTAATTTTCTGATGTGATGATGAGATGTTTGAGATGATAAGGCTAATATATTATACTCAATTAACATTAGTAAATACCTTATTTACCAATATCAATAGTGAATAATTACTGAATACATTTCAGCATAAAAAGACAGAGAAGTTTCTCTGATAATTATCAAGTAATTAATAATAAACTACATTGTAAAAAGAACACACTACATTGAATTCTTTGCTCAAGAGATGAACTTCAATAATGAGGAAGAACGATCTATTATTGCCAATGGATTAATGAATGGTAGTGATATTATTGATGAATATGCATCTTCTGCTGCTGTTGCAACTATACCGTCATCAGCTAGTATACAACAGGCTATGGCTGTACCTTCATCGAATAGTAGACAAGCGGCCTCATTAATCTATTCACGCATGCAGCAACATCAAGCACATGAGAGAGCAGAGTTGGAAGATCTTTCACGTGCAGAGTTGGAAGAGGAGTTGAATGAAGCAGATTTAATAGCTTCTGTATCGGCCTCTAGCACAACCCGTCGTCCAAATAATATTGGTAGATCTATCGCTGATGGTTTGATGAATCATCATTCATCTTCTGAGGATTTGGAACCTAGTATAGAACAACAATTTATTCAAGATCAACAACACAGTCATAGTCAAGAAGATTATGGAAGTAGAGGTAATATAGGTTCCCCAGAAGTAATGGGTGGTGGAGCTGGAGGAGCATTATATCTTCCTCCATTACCACCGTAAGTTAGTTGTTTTGAACACAGAAAGGGCTTGCATCATTATATTGTCACAAATCTTTTCAACTCATGCCGTCATCTCTCAAACTCGTTATATCTCTCTAACAGCCCACCTCTTGTACCACCTCGTCGTAGAACGATTGAATGGGCTGACTTAGCTGCTGCCTACTGGCAAGGCGTACAAACAGGTGCTGCCTCTTCTCATTCTTCTGCACCCAGAAGTTCATCACTTCCTACTGCTTATGACACAACAGCAACATCCAACATTGCTACATATAATCCATTTACGGTAGGTCCTCCTCCATTGGAAGGAGTCTCATCATCTCCTCATCATCAATATGGTATAGAAAATTTACTTGATTTAACATCGCCCACT
>Ga0214478_101128_pt1 | contig 14151 bp, 8 predicted proteins | sample M1_20Mar14CPVII9_2_FD_178001 | JGI IMG/M metagenome (GOLD analysis project Ga0214478, IMG submission 178001) | Marine eukaryotic communities from Monterey Bay, California, United States - M1_20Mar14CPVII9sort6BwellD7 | ecosystem: Environmental > Aquatic > Marine > Unclassified | place: USA...
GGCAACATTCTCATTATCAAAGGATCATGGTACTTCTGTGGCAAAGTTCTTAGGAGCTATATTGCAGAGTATTCGAGATGAAGATGATAGTGATGATGAAGAAGAAGTGATTGAGAATCCAATCGTCATGGAAAGATTGGCACCTCTGGTTGCATCAATTATCATGCAAGCATTTACTCGATTGGAGAAGGAGGCTGGAAAGGTTCTATCTGCTTCTGCCTCACCTAAAAAGAGAAAATCCAAAAGCAAGGGAGGAGATGGAGAAGATGGCACTATGAAGTGCAAGGCAGATCGTGATGTACTTTTGATTCTCAGCTTGGTGAGTTACTATTGTCCATGTCTTTTGTAGTTAGGTTTTGCTTCCAATCTAACTTGCCAACCTTGCTCTTCCGTCTATTAGATTCAAGAACCATCTCTCACCTCGCTCTGGGGCTCTAAGCACTCGGCTCTAGTGGCCGCAGTGACAGTTCACACTATGACCTCATATGGTCGACTGCATAAAGCTCAATCAAAACCTTCTGATTCCAAGTCGTCTGCCTTAATCTTGCAACGATACTCATCAATCTTGAAGGCCTTATCCGTTACCAACTCAGTTGTCTATGATCAAGGAATTGTCTATGATCAAGGAATTGCGTATGCAATCAACACACTTGCAAAGTCTGATAAGAATGATAACACACACTTATCACGGTTTGCACAACTATTGGGTCGAGAGGACATATCATCGTTGCTTACTGGAAGTAAATCGAGGTCAAGGAAAGGCAAGGGAACTAATGAAGATAATGAGAATGTTGCCGCGAGCCTCTTACCGCCTCGTGTGGCACTTGAGAATGCTGATGCATCCATACGTCTGGATGCCATATCTCGCTTGAAGTTGAGTATTGAAAACGGCGATAAAGATGCAGATGAAGGCTTGGGACAAGCTCTACTTCGTCGTCTTGCCACGGATGATGATGCGGCCGTTGCAACTGCAGCCGGGGAGATTGTAGCAAGTCAACTGAAACACATGGTTGACAGTAGCTCCAAGTCTAATGCATTTTCATCCCTTATTGATGATTTAGTTTCCCTTGCCAAGGAGGCGTTGGCTGCACTACTGCACTGGACGTTTATCGGTAATAAAAATGACTTGTGGTCCCCAATATCTTCATCTGATACTAAGAAGCAGAAGAAGGGCAAAACGAAATCAAAGCAGACGAATGTTGACTCGCCTCTCTTGTCGTGCATTAGTATCTGTGGATCTGTTGCAAAACTGATATTGGAAGAGGAATCCCTCGAGAGCATGGATATGGAGGATGACCACGATTCCATGACAAGCTTACTGTGTAAGATATTCGTGTCTCTGGGTGCTCACATTAACATTGGCAGTTATGGTACTGACGATGATTCATCGAAGGCTCTTCATGAGGCGGTATTTAATGAAGCTTCTAATACTCTATTACAAGTCTTCAACAACGATGATGGCAAACATACAACTGTCACTGACTTGGTTACAAAAGAATCTAAATGTCAGAAATTGTTAACTCGCTTCCTTGACTGCAGTCAACAAGAGAAGGAGCCAAGTCCGTTGCAATCACGCTTTGTATGGTTTGCCTTACAGTCCTACTCAGACATTCTACAACAGAAGACAGAGCCGTCATCTGTCATGCTTGAAATATCTTCCAATTTGGCTCTTTGTCAAATGCAGTCCTACACTGTTGAGTCCAAGAACAGTAGCTCATTTCAATGGGAGGTTGACTTTCTTTGTGATTTGTGCAAAAAGCGCTTGTCTTTACTTTCGAGTGGTGATAGAGATGGATTTGAAAAGGGTATCATGAAGCTTGCATCCACTTCCTCAACTCTGTCTTTTGATGAAATTGTCAAGCCTGCCATTGCACCTCAGTTCAGTCAAAAAGAGAACAAAGGGCATGGTTTGAGTGTTCTGTTAAACTCTTGTCTACAACCACATGCAACTAAGGATGGAACATTGCGTCTCCTTGCTAATGCATCAACTGGAGAAAAACGTATGAACTCCAAGGTTGCAAGAGAATGTATAGTCCCAACCTTGGCTTTGCTGTCTCATCCCGATCGCTCTATCCGTGAGAATATGATACGACTACTCGAACGCTTTCAGACAGTGAAGAAGGATGAAGTAATATCGGATATATGTGCTAAAGCAACGGACAAGAAGTCTCCTACCCGCTCTTCTCTATTAATGGATGGTGCTAACACCCTTTCTACTTTGTTGGGACAAGTCGTGATAACATCGGGATCATCGGCGGATGTTCAAACGTTCTTGATTGAAAGCTGCAAGTTATGTGCATTGACAGAAGATGGAAACTTCTCCAACGGTGGGTGCCAGGCGTCTGCTGTACTTCTCTCTGCATTAGAAAAGGCCGGAGAGAATGTCTTTCCTCTATCGAAACGGTGGGAGTTTGCTGGACATGATTTGTTCAAAGCTTTTCTTGAATGTAAGGTTATAATGCCATCGCTAAGTCGGCTTAGAGATTGTGTTCTGTCAATGCTCAAGGGAGTACTGGTGAATGAGGCTCAGGGTGACGGTGACGGAATGAGTCTCCAAATATCCGTTGGGCCTTCTCGTACTGGCAGGAGGACACGATCCTACTCCATTGGTGCTTCTAGTAGCTTCGCAACTCTGGATCCATACCCTACCGACATGCTACAAGCCATCCTTGATTCTCTTGAATCAAGTACATCTTCTCTCCAGCTTCCAAAGCATGTTATTCAGTTGGTTATTAGTCGAGAATCTTGGACAAATGGAGTGTTTCCCAAGCTGAATATCAAGTCAAGAGTTTCCGTTGCTACTGCACTACTGACTCTCCGAACACGAGATAATGATGAACATGCAGGACAGGCTCTTCTTGGACTTCCATTGAAATCTTCTGACTTTATGCATTTACTCAAGGAAGTTGATGCATCACGATCTGAAATTGATTTATCTTCACTGATATGCATTACTGATTGCATTTACGGACGACTAGACGTCCTTGGCAGTACTTCTGATATTACCAAGCTTTCAAGCAGGTTATTTGATCAGCTTCTATTGATATCATCAATTAAGAATGTTAATGGGGGTGACTCGGGAGGAAGAGATTATACACGAGTAGCTCTTTTGCAAACACTTCTTGCCATCCATTCACATTACAAGAGTGAACTATCTAATAAGCCTGGTAAGGATAATACTCCCAAGAGAAAACGTAGTCGTTCTCATTCTGATGTCGGGGTAAGTTCTAAAACCCTCTCGTCGCAAGCTGATCTCCTCGTTGGGCTTGTAGGTGGCAACACATCGGTCATCGACCCATTAGATTCAGGACGTGGTAGGGCTTTGTCACTATCTCTTCTTACATGTTTATGTGAAGAGTCGCCATCATCAGTTGTCTCCTCCCTACTTCCAGCCCTAATGGGTTTAGCCAGTGGAGATGAAGATAACCAGAATGTTGATATGAACGCATTGGGTGATGCACTCGTTGCTATTGTGCCTGCATATTGCGCACATGCATCGTCAGCAAATCTATCATTGTTCAGTCTTCTTGAAAGCTTCGTTGGCAAAGTAATAGTCTCTGATGAATCAAGATATATTTTGTTAGATCATTTGGTGGATGCATTAAAGATGCTTCCAACAAAGGAGAGTTCAAGTGATGCAATCGCTTCATTATCAGCTTGTGTAATGGCATTCCAAGCATTCAATATTGTTCAAGAGCCTAATAATGAAGATGATGATTCAGAAATGGAAGATGATGAGAATGACTCTATGTCAAGGCTAGACAATCGCGTACTTACCAACACATCAAGTGCAGTGAAGATTGCAGTATCACTCTTATTGCTTCAATATGCACAAAAGCTCATGTCGTATGTATGTGATATCTCGTCAATCTCTGAAGAAGATGAGCCTCCTTCAGGTGATGAAATGAAAGTCAACACGTCACAAATTGTAACGCTTGCCTTGAAAGGTTCTAATAACGGAGACGAGAGTGGTAGTGCACATTCTGTTGCGTATTCTGAATTGACTGTAACACAAAAACGATCAATCCTATACTTGGCAAACAATTTGCTTCAAAGTGTAAGAGATGTACTATCAACATCCATGGCTAGAAGAGTTATTCGAAAAAGTAAAGGTGATGATGCAGACTTATGTCTTCGCTTATGGAATGAGCTGATGTTGACACATACGAATGCATTGCGTGCTTATGCTAAACTAGCAAGTGGTTCGGCAATGAGTACAATGGAAAAGAAGTTTTGGGCTGCAGCTCCAATTGCAACTGGCGATTGTCTTGATAATCTTCAGAGCTTCTTACCTGTATCACATTTCTTGGCATCCGTGTCATCTGCTCTGACGGACGAAGATGTTGATACTTATATCAGTAAAAAGTCAATGAAGCTTCTCTCTGACCGTGTTGCAGAGTTGAATGCAGATTCACCAGAGGCATCACTATTTCTCGAGATGGTACCTGATCTTGTAGCACAGTTGAATGTTGATGCAATGGATACTGACAATGAAGAAACGCTGTCAAACATACGCCGTACAATTGTCATGCAACAAGGATCCCTCATTGCCATTGAGAGCTTTGCAAGGTATCTTTATCCGACCACAGAGAATGGGAAACTGGCAGCAAATGCAGCGTCTGTGTTTTTACCAGCTCTTGTCAGTGTCACAAAGCTACTGGATAGTGCCGCAAAGGCATGGATCAAGGCAAATAAGAACATTGATGATGAAAAAGTGCAATCATCAGGTGTGGCAGATGCTGAATGTCAATTACTAAGCTCATCTTCGTTGTGTTTGTCCACTCTCATCACAGCAATGAAAGCTCGTTGTTTGCCACAACTTCCATCGATCATTAAACCACTGGTCACATCTCTAACATCAGTGAATGCTCAGTTGGAAGGTTCAAATGATAATGAAACTAGTTCATCAAGTGGAGAGTTACTACAACTGTCAATCTTAAAGACGCTACACGCAATCGCCGATGCATTGCCTCAGTTTCTGTTACCCTACCTTCCACTGCTATTCTCTAACCATGCCTTGCCATCAGCATCATTAAGACGAGGGGCTCCTTCCGTACGGACTGCTGTCGTACAAGTTGAAACTGCTCTGTCAAGTAAGGTACAGATTCGTCAACTAATTCCAGCTCTCAGCCAAGCATTGTCAAAGACTTTGAAAACTGAGGGCAGTGAGAATTGGCAAGAAGCTTGCTCAATCATGAATGTGATGAATATTGCAGTAGAGTCTTCTCAGCGGTCGGGCCTTTCTCCTGTGATAGGGAAAATCGTTAATGGTGTCTTGTTGATGTACGGATATGAAGGTGACGATGATGATAGTAGACCACAAATGTTGCAAAGTGCCAACAAGTGTCTCCTATCCCTCGTCATGAAACTCTCAGAAGCTCAACTACGCCCATTATATGCCCGACTTCGTGAGTGGAGGGGTGATATTGAAGACAAAGAAGCAGTGACATCTATCCGTCGTTATGCCTTTTGGAGTTTATCAGCCGAGTTGAGTAAGAATCTCCGAAGTATTTTCCTCCCGTGTCTAACAAGTGTCATTACCGATGTAATTGATGAGTTGGTAAGTTTATGCTTTGTCGTAGCTGTTGTTTTAATACACTATAACTCGTGCTGACATTCCTTGTCATCACACATTAGGAATTTGCTGTTTCTCTATTATGTCAAAGCAATAAGAAATCATCAGGCGGTTCCAAAAGACGTCGAGTAGATGAAATAAATTTGTCAGATGAGGATTTGGATAAAGTCAAGCCGCTTCAGCCTCTCTTGTTGTGCTTAGAGTATGCCTTAAAAGCTGATGCACATGAGGGTGGTGATTGGACTCGTGGTGATGACAATCAGCGATACAATATGATTCTCAATCATCTCGGGAAGCTACTTTTAGCACAAGTTCCAAAAGATATCTCGATTACATCTGATCTTAACTCCAAAGAACAAGCTTCTACCAGTACTTATCAACAGCTTGTTCAAGGAGTGGGAACGCTAGAGTATGGCAATGTGGTGGGATGTGTGACTTCTCTGGCGGCTGCAGCTGGTAATGAACAACTCTGGAAGCCTCTAAACTTTGCAGTGCTTGAGGCTTGTGGACACAAGAGGTCTGAAGTGCGCAAGGCTGGTATTACTTGTCTCCTGTCTATTGTTGAAACAATAGGAGAGGAATATATGGTACTTCTTCCCGAGTGTTTGCCCGTACTTAGCGAACTGTTGGAAGATGAAGATGAAATTGCTGGTATGACAAAAGAAGTAATTCAGCTGGGAGAGGACCTACTTGGGGAATCTTTGAGTTCTTCATTATAACCAAATCAGTGCTTAGGTTTTAAAGTGTGTGTATAATATTAATCGAACAGTTTTGAGATAAGCTTGCTGAGCTTGCTCTTCACAGTGAGTGTGTTTCTGTTTCAATACTTGTGTTAGCTTGTTCAATGCATGTTTATGTGTAGATTCTAACACTGAAAGGTAATGACTTGACACACTAAGACACGACCGAGCAAGTCTACGGCTATTCTGAGAGCTTATACAAGCCATATCAGTCTTGCTCGTTGTATACCATAATCATTATATGATTCGTGATGTGGTGATAATTTGTCTCTGCGGTAGTATGGTAGCAGCAAAGGTATGTAGGGGTATGAAGACGCCGAGTAGTGTTAAAGAATCAGAAGGACGAGATCTACACGTTTATGATACTCTCCGCCTCTAATATTGACCTTGAAATGAAAAGTACTCAACTCGAGCAAGTAACTTATTGCAAATCACCGCCGGAGCCTCCGATTTGAACGCTGATTAGCTTCAAAGAAAGCTGAGATCAAACTCTACATTAATCAAAATTACGATTAACTTAATACAGTCAACATTAAGAATATCAATATAAGAGATTCACAGTTCGGCGGGGCCTCACGTGATATAAACACAGCTCTGCCAAGGGCATCGCCTCAGACTCAGAAAGACAAAGAAAAGAAGAACCCGCAAAGAACAAAGAATAAGAACAAAGACCCGACCCCGACCAGAACTAAGAAGAAGAATCCCGACTAAGAACCCGAAAGACAAAGAAGAAGACCCGAGCGAAATCAAGCAGCCCCAAGCGTCCAAGACATTACTCGACTCTACTACCGAACGTAAGCAACCCCTAATAAGAGCTCTTGGCGTATTCGTACACTGTTTAGTGGGTAAGAAGCAGTGGTTCGCAAAACATACTCCCTTTGAACTTTGACGCATTTTAGTAGAAGAAGCAGCGCCCGAACAAGCGTCGCAATGACGAATCTACTAGCAGGAGATAATACTACCAATAATGTTGAGACCGCTCAGGCAATAACTGAGTTGCAAATAGAGCTTCAGAATAGTCTTGCTCTTGCTAATGAGTATAAACAAGATAACACAGAGCTGAAAAGGCAGTTAGACTTGGCTAATGCCTTCTCCAACGCCAATCTTCAGCGTACTGCAGAGTGGAAGGAAGTGTGGAGACAAGAGAAAGATGCCTTGGCTAAGCGAGAGAAACAGCTGGAGATTGATGAGGCAAGTATGAAGTGTCGTTTGGAAGAAGGGAGACGAGAGCTGAAGGAAATGAAGCTCTCAGTGTTGAATACTAATGGCGGCGGCTTGGATGTTAACGACATCCAGTCTGAGCATGCTAGTAAAGTTGAGAAACTCACAGAGGAGGTGCGATATATATGTGTCTAATCTCTGCTTAATGCTATGTGTTTATACTAACATATCCTCGACTCCATACACAAATTCACCTAGTTAAACAAGTGGAGAGAACAGTTTTATAACACTCGAAAGTCGTACGAAGAGGTGACAGCAAAACATGAATCATCTCTTTCTCAAGTCAAACGTGAACAAGAGATTGCTACATCCATTCAGACTGAGTTAACCGCGCTCCAACAGTCATTTGCTGAATATATTGAACAAGGGAATGCTAAAAATAACGGCTCAACATCAGAGTCTGTTGTAGCAGAGCTAAAGATTCAATTGGAAGAGAAGGAACTATTACTTCAAAAGTTGCAGGAAGAAGTCATGAGTGTCCGACAGGATCGAGACTCTTTAGTTTGCGAAAAGGACGAGCTGTTGGTAGCTCATCAAACGGAACACGGAAATACTCTTCAAGAATGTGCCAAGTACAAGGCAAAGGTTAGCACACTTGAGCAACAGGTCCAAGAGTTTAAGACTGAAGCATTACAACTCTCCACATTCAAGGCTGAGCTTGAAGATACATTAAAGAGTACACAAGCGCAACTTGTGCACTTACAAGAGTCCCTGATTACCAAAGAGAAAGAGCACAAGCAAAGCACAGCCCAGTGGAAAGAACAACTTGCCACGTGTGAGAAAGACTTGAAGAAGGAAATAACATGTCTCAAGCAACAACTCGCTGAGGAGCAAGCTAAGGCCAAGGACCTTGAACGTCAATGTATCCAAACACAAGAGCATGCATTGCAGCAGATTTCCAAGCTAGCAGAAGATCTAAAACCAGATAAAGGTTACAAGGAAGAGCTTCTCGTTGTTACAGATCAAAACTTGCGACTTGATAACACAATCTCTAGCTTGCAGCAAGATATGAAGCAGCAACTACTTGGCCATCAAACTGAGTTACAGAGGCTCGAACATACTATTGAAACATGCCATCAAGATTTGAACCTATGTCTTATTGAAAAGACGAATGCCGAGAATACTACTGTTGCTTTACAAACGAAGGCTACAAACTTTAAAAAGCAGCTGGAAGAAACCGAGTCGTCACTTGCAGCAGCAGAGAATAAGAATCAGCTATTGTTAGACGAGAAACTACACCTATCTCAAAAGGTTGAAGTCTTGAGTGAAGAGAATAAATGCACCCAAGAGAAAGCATCAAGTGTCGAAGGGGCTTTGAAGAATGAGGTTGTCAAGGTGAATCAACTACTCGATAAAGAAATACGTAAATCGAATGCTTACAAAGCTAAAGCAGTAGAGGCGCACGAGAAGAATCTCAAGGCAAAAGAGATGCTGAACAATATTGCGTCACCACAAAACAAATAGACACTCTACGGTCGCTTAGAACACATCATTATTTGTTTACCCACTAATTAATTAATTATCAGTGATTATCCCAAAAGAAACTAGGCTTTCTCTCCTTCCTCGTTGTGAAGGCCCTTTGTTAAATATAGTTTGCCGAATCCGCTGCCGGTGAACTTTTCCACTTGATCACAATATGTCCTAATTTGATTACTCATTAATAAACTTTCCATCCTTTTGGGTGCATCATTTCTTGCCCATCCCTCCTCAATAGCCGCGGCAAGTTCCTCCTTAGCCTTGCGCCCCTTACTACGCGTATCAACATTATTCCGTAGTGAACGTGTATAATGTTGGAACTTGTACTGCTCGGCTGCCAAGTCATCTACCCAGCTGCATAAGAATTCAAGATGTTTCTCAAGGTAGGGGTTGGTACTAAGATCAAGACGATCGAATGTAGTATCCGCACCGGATGATTCGGCACCATACGATCCATGCAATCCATCTCCTACATCACGTAATAGGGCACGGACAAGTCCAGGATTGTTGAGGGTAATTGGTACCTCCTGGAAGATATTCTTGGGATTGATAAAGTTATTCTTCCCCGAGGTACGAAGGTGGACGGCCTCATCGGTTAATCGGTAACACTTAAGAACAAGATTACCATGTGCCGTTTGCATAGGATCATACAATATAACCACGGCATTGGGACTTAAATCAGCTTGGTATGCCAATTGATTCTCTAACAGAGAACTAGTAGAATGTGTCCCAAGGTACATGGATTGATACCATCCCACACAATTATTATCAACATTCACCTCACGGAGCATTTTCATCATTTCTAATTGAAATTCATGTCCATCAAGTGCAGCGGCCTCCTCATCGATATTATCAGCCTCCTCGGCTGTTTTGATAATATCACCCTTGTTTTCATCGTGTGGTTCTGGGAAGGGGAATGCATGTGTAATTTCGAGACATCCATCGTCAATCATTAAACCGAGGAGAGATCCAGTGACCATGGTTGGTAGAGATTCTTGACAATGCTTTATTATTTTGAGAGCCGCTAGGCCTTCTAATTTGACTGACGTGACGGGCACGTCTGCCTGAATTACTGCTGCCATGATATTAAGTTAGTGGTATGTTTTGTGTTTGTGTGTATTTTGTGTTCAAAAGATAATTCCGTAGGTGACGATTAGCAAACTCAAACTTTGCAATAAAGATATACTAATAATATGACAATCTCTTCTATATCAGTATAGATTTATTCAGCACGGTAAGAGGACTATTGCAATAGGACAAAGCAATGCTATGTATTGGCCTTTTTTCCCTCGAACACGTGGAATAAAAATGACATGGCTCCACTTTTGGGTATCCTATTTTATAGTGTGTTTGTTAGTGAAAATGATATAGTGTATCCTCGATTTATTGCAATAATATAGTTTATATATAGTAAAATATTGTTCATTATTTGTTCTAATACATATTTATAGTTCAAATACAGGCTGGGATGGGTATAGATAATGTATCTGTACCAACAGCAGCACTGTCTATATTACCATGCATTTTCAGCCTTGTTCACTATGGGTATTTTGAGTAGTCAAATACTAGTTCCTATGTTAAATTTGGTCCTAAGCCGGCGTCACCAATCGATTCAGCTTGCAATTCTGGTCTAGAATGAGCCTTTCTAACTTTGTTGACATCAATTATTGGCCTCTCATCACCAAATTCGGCGACCAATATTTGCACAGTAGCCCCTAACAAAATAGGATACCAAAAGTGGAGCCATGTCAATTTGCTCAAAAAATATTCCACGTGTTCGAAGGAAAAAAGGTCAATTACTGACCACAAAAAAAACTTAAATGATTCTTCGTCTGTCCGTCACTAGCATCGGGCTATTGACGACGAGAGGATACCCAAACTCAAACGTCCAAGAATTCGAGTTAGAGATACAGTATACACATAACTAGCATATTTAAGTAGTTCTGCTGTCTTTCAATTGGTAGTTTTGATGATCTGATAATAATTACTTTAGATGTGATTTGACCAAGCCAATAATACTCTTCCTAATCTCTTTGTTCTGGACGAATGAAACTAGACCACAAATCTTCATTACCTCTGTCAAGAAGGAACTATTCTCATTGAGATCTACTTTGTGAGTGGCTGAATGGTGGTAGATCAGTACCTTTGCCGTTTTATTCATTCCGATCATGATTTGTTTCCTTGTCTTGACTTGCTGCCGAATATCATCTTGGAGACTAGGATTGTTAGATTGGTGTTGATTATATCCATTTGCTCGCATGGTACGAGCCAAGGTATAGTTGTTTGTCATGTTTAATTCAATATCTTCAGCTAACTTGCTCATAATTGCAGACACGGTAGGTTGAATGCAGGCTTTGTGTGTTGCTACATCTCTCTCGGCTTTGGTATTTTTAGTTTTGATAGCTGAAGTCTCAGCCTTCTCTCGATTTGATTTCATCTTAGCAACCTTCTTTTTCTTATTCTCAGCCTTTACTGCCTTCTTAGCCTTCTTTGGGTTAGTCGATGATAAACGCTTTTCTAACCACTCGATAGACATTGAAGTTCCATTGAGATGCGACTTGTCTTCGCTGAGTATTGATTTGACTTTGTTGAATGCCTCATTACTGGGATCGGCTTTATGAAAGGCCTGATAAATCGCAACAACTGCTAGCCAGTAGACACCAAACTTCTTTTGAATAGAACCGAAACCAGCTGGTGCAGCCTTGCCACCTACATATGAAGGGAGAACAAAGTTACGGCCTTCGTGGACCGAACCGTTAGCCTTGTGGATACTCCCGTTCAACCCCGAGACACTCATTGAATGAGAAAGCATTTGAGCCTCAATACCTTGGAGCCGTTCCAAGCTTTGGAATCCCATTTCGTACAATATAATACATTCGTCGACATAGCCTCTAGTGTGATGAAAGATCTCCTCACGTTTTGTATGTAAAGGATCAAATATCTTGTATGATGAACGCCTCGATAGAATCAACCGATTTGTTTTTGATTTATACATGGTAATTTTATTTCGTCCACCAATTACTAATAAACCTGGTTCGCTTCTTGCATCAAACTTGCTACATTTGAACTCTATGACAACTTCAAAACTCTCATTGAATAATTGTGTATTATATTCCTTCATAGCCTCCATAGCATCATTTCGAGTAAGAATGAGTTTATTCTTAGTTGTCTTTGATTCGACAAGGCGTATCATGTTTTGAAGGGCTATTCTTCCATATACATTGTTCTTTTTTGACTTTGATGGCGCTTCAAATGGTTCACATTCCTTAATCTTAATTAGGTTTGAAAGTAGTGCTGCCTTGTCGGCCTTACCGCTCAAAACAAGATCTAACATACTATTGATGAAAGGCATGATACGTTTCAAATATGGGCTATCCGGATGCAGGTCCTCAAATCCACCAAAACAATCCGTAGTAACTGATTGTTTACATTGATATATTGTAACTGGAACTTGTTCTCCGTCTGGTGGAAGCAAATGCTCAATGTATTGATTGTTCATGCGTAGATTTGATATTGGAGATGCCCAAGTATCGGCAAAGAATACTCCTGTTGCCTCAGCATTATCTATCAACTTCTTTGCCATTGCTAAGTTGTCCCTATTGTTCTCTACAAACGAAGTAGCTGTAATACTTGACACTTTCCGAAGGAGTTCTGTTGGCATCTGAAGTACAAACTCCAATATATTATTCTCTTCCAGATTATAACATCCATAAAATGATCCTTCTGCGAACTGACTAGCAACCTTCGTTCTTGTAAGATGTAATTTTGAAGAATGATGGCCGTTTAACATTGGTGATCCGACTCCTAACACCGCATCAATTGCACTACTTGATACGAGATCCATCTTCTCCAGCTCATTATCATATGCAATGACGGATTTGAAGAAGTTATCTTGCTTGGCACGTTCTTTCAAGTTGCCTGTCCCTATCTTCATGTAACCTTTATCCATACTATACAAACCCTTCTTCTTTAACTCGGCATTTGTCTCAAAAGGTCGTTGATTGTCTTCAAATTTGTCGGAGAACTTTGAATGTAATCTATTTGTCTCCTGGTGAACAGCATCTCTAATAACAAGGATAGATTTAACTTCTTCATAATTTGTTGCCCGAGAAAGGGCAAGGGAGATGTTCATACATGCATCCAATGCACGTGAAGTATCATCTTTATTTCGTTTTGAAGGATAATTAGGCTTTGTTATGGCGTCTGCGCATAATTGCATATCTTCATCTGATATACCATCACCTGTATTCTCTCCATATCTATCTCCCCAGTTTAAATGAAGTGCATCCGCTGCAGTTCTTACTTCTTTATCTTCATCGCCACCTTCAAAAAAACTACTCAACTTCTCTGGTATATAATCTGGTGCATTTATCCACTGTTTACTCTTATTGTGTCTCCAACCCGAATCAAATATATTACTAGACGTCAAAACACCACCCCCGTATAGAGAATGATTTGCAGATAATCTGTTTATACATATTCTCTTCCGCGGTGTTGTATTAGGAAAAAGATTGCCACTGCAATAATTTTCTAAATCGTTTCTTTGGGCTGATCGGGCTGGGGAGCTACCATATCCACTACCAGCTCCGGTATTTAATGATACTACATTTTCCGATGCAGCAGCAGCATCTAACCCCGATTTAGAAGATTGTGTTGGAGAGAAGAGTGGTGATCCTGCAATAATATCTTCCAAAATAGTGGAAGATAAAAATGTGTTATCAGAGATGGATAAATCATTGATACCGCCGCCGGTGGGCGCTGGAATAGAGCTACCCTGTAGTATGTCATCGCTGTGCTGCTGGCGTACGAGTGAATTAGAACCATTAGAAGAATCACATTCAATATCAGCAACACCATCATCTATTTTTCTTTTTCTATTTTTCTTCGACCCTTTTTCTTGGTGTACTTTTTTCGGGCCCTGACTGGATCTCCGCGGAACAGACCGCCCCCATTGCCCATTGGCATTACGCGTAGAATTCGTTGGCATTATATCGGCATTTGGGTAACCACTTCATAACGCCATCAAGCACATATGTCAAATTCATACCAGGTCTCTTCTTCATGTATTGTCTCATTGAATTAGCAAAGTCAAATGCTCGTCCAAGGCGTTGTACTCCATAGGATAAAGGCTTTGACACT
>Ga0214478_101130_pt1 | contig 14147 bp, 11 predicted proteins | sample M1_20Mar14CPVII9_2_FD_178001 | JGI IMG/M metagenome (GOLD analysis project Ga0214478, IMG submission 178001) | Marine eukaryotic communities from Monterey Bay, California, United States - M1_20Mar14CPVII9sort6BwellD7 | ecosystem: Environmental > Aquatic > Marine > Unclassified | place: USA...
CTTGAACTTATGAGTTCTTCTTCTTCAGAAGGGCTTGGTGGTAAGGCAGGTAAGACTCATTATAATGTATTGGTTGGAGATGTATCCAACCTTTACAAAACAAGAAAGGGTGCTTCGTCTATACAACGGCAACCGCGTCAACTTGATTTGCATGGTATGAGACAAGAAGAAGCTTTAGATGCTCTTGATAAGAACTTGTCGACGTGGTATAATACTGCCATGTCGGGATCATATCCTTTTGTGGTTCCTGTGGAAATAGTCTGTGGCGGAGGTGCTCAAATACTGAGTGAGATTGTTGAGCAATGGATAAAACGCAATGATCAAGTAGCAAATGCACCAAAATTTCGGATATCCCATGCAAGAAGTGCTTAGAGATATCCTAAGCAATGAGTGGAATAGTAGGTTAGCTATAGCTATAGTAGAGTAGAATAACAATATGATAGGTTAGGGTTAGTAATATGTTAGTTCTGAGGTTTCCTTCAAGATACGATACTTCTTTTTGCATTATCTTCTCCTCGCTCATAATGCAACGCTCCGGTTCCTTATCTACTTATGAAATGATATCTTATAAGGAGGATGAGGAAATAAATAGATAGATTTGCTTGTACAATTCTAGCTTATATTCTTACATCCTAATCTATTCAGTCTCTACATAACTCTACAAACTACCAATCAGTTGGCAGTATCTCTTTCTCGATTTATTGACAGAGGGTATCCTCTTGCCAGTCTAGTAAAGCACCTCTCCGAGGCATCTCTCCGCGATCGTCTATACATATTATACATTATCTCCATATCGGAGGCTGTGATCTTGTGAACTCTTTATACATAATAGCCTTACATCTGCAGTTCAAAGACAAACACACCGACGATGTTCTCGTCATCGTCTCTATCTTTATCCTTCTCCTTAGCTTCTTGAGGCAACAACACCGCCTGCTCTTCTATCTCGTTCACTTTCCTCTCTTGAGGCAAATAAGTACCATTCATTAGCTCATGACGAGATGCTGCTGCTTCGGATGGTGAGCAGCCACTTCTTGATATTTTATCATAGCAACGACGCAAACGAGCATTCGATATTAAGGAATGCATATGATATGTACTCCACTCATATTGTATGACGGATTCAGCTGACCTAGCCTCATCTTCAATCTCTTGTGGACTTGGTGGAGATATATTAATAGGGATTGGTGGACTCGGTGGTGGTTGCATCGTCCCTTTGGCATGAAGAATATTCCAGGGAGGGGGAGAGGAGGGAGTAGCTGCTTGCGTTGGATGCTGCATCTTCATACTTTTAGTTTTAGTGATCAGAATCACAACTTAGATTATCCAATCCTTACTTTACTCGAGTGATGAAGAACATAAGTACATGCTGTAATAGTGGTTGAATTATTATACATAATGGCATGATTATTGAGGATCATGCAAAAAGAGTTTTTCGGATAAAATAAGTTCAACTAGATGAGATCTGAGCATGAATTCTTAAAAGGAACTTCAGTTTGAGACAGATACGTGTACCTCTTCAATACGCAATGATGAGAAAAGCAGCCTTAGGCGCTACCTTAGTTGCATATGAGAGGGAACTTACCTAATGTATCCGCTCCTGAGAGTTACATTTATATACATAGAGGAAGCAAGGGAGGTCTATCTGCAAATCATTGACCTATGTTAACCTGCTATCTTTTACTTCCTATTGTAATATCTACTTCTATTCCTACTATAATCGACCTTCCCTCCTCTCTTCTTCAAATAGCTGAGAAGAAGATACTCGGTGTGGGATACTTTTTTATGCTTCTTCCACACGACCTGCCTATCTCTCTGGACTTTAGTTTATTTAGGTAGCTTGTTGAGAAGGAGGACTTGATATACTGTACATATGATATCTCGGCCTCGAGAGTTGATACCGAGCTGAGCTATACATTTTGTGCACGTATGCGTTTCATACCATCTTCAGACTTCAGACACCGGTGTACTCGCATCATACTCGATGATAATGAATACGACTATACTTGATATATCAAGTACCTGGTGCTGCTTCTACATCATCACACTGGTTCAATGCACACTTCATATAAGTTGCAACACTAGACGAGCAATTGAAACCCGTCGGTGCATCGTATCTTGTTGAGCATATCTTGTAAAGCTTGTATGATTCTTGACATGTTAGTGATGATGATGTCGGTGGTATGTGTTTATGCTTCTGTTGTTCTTCTTCGTCGACGTGGTGTTCGTGAGGACCAAGAAGTCGTCGTCTTCTTTGACTTTGCTTGCAGCTCGGCTTGCTCCTTGTCGCTCCGTTGTCGATGTTGAGAAGAGGATTTACTACTTTCGTCTCTACCTCTCTCCTTACTACTGTTTCTCGACGTAGTACTTGATCGACGAGATGATGATTTCTTTCTTCTCGATGATGATTGTGGTGGAACTGATGTGATGAGACGTGTACTGTCATGATGATTGATAACATTCGAGATGAAATAGGATTGTTGTTTGCCGTTGGGTAGCAATAGCAAGACGAGTACTGCTCTTTCTTCATACATATTGTATGTTATTGATTGCAATACGAGAGGATGATAAGGCAATAGATAAAGACGAAGGCGATATTGTGAGTTGTGTGCGGTCTACGGCTTGCTAATATATCATTTCAGGATTAAGAGGCAGTAGGGCAGTGACGAGCAAGGAAATAAACCACTGCCACGAAAACGGAGCTTTTACTGGTATTGACTTAATAAGTAATTCAGTCTGATGAGAATGCGGCCAATTGATAGGCTTGATCAAGAATCAAAAGTGCCCCATTGCAATGAATGATGCTCTCATTATCAACAAACAGTGCACCGAACATCATCATCATCTACTACTGTACCTAGTTTCTAATCATCTCATACTTTATTAGACTCCACTTTTCCGTTTCCTTCCGTTTCAGCTACTCATCAATATACAACTCTCTTATCATTATCATCATCATCATCATCGATAATATCATGTCATCACCTACAGCTACAAAACTAACTGTCGAGGATGTATCTCGATTGACTTCACTTCTCTCCATCATTAATGATGGCGAATGGCAAGAATTAGCATACTCAATACTTAACAATCCTACCAAGTTTGTGGCATTCTGTCATAAGCTCACTCGATGTCCAGAACTAAACGGTATGAGTATCTTACATGCCACATTTCGTAACAATCCTCCACAAACAATCGTCAAACTATTACTCAAGTTGGTACCCGAGGCAGCACAATGTGTCGATTGTCTCGGTAGATTACCACTTCACATAGCGACGGGTACACGAGCGGATTTAGTATCGATACAATTATTAGCTACTGCATACCCGCAAGGTTGTTGTGTCCAAGATGCCGATGGTAAGACACCGCTACATATGGCTTGCGATACTCAGTGTGAGTTGTTTGAATCAGGTGACGACGACTCATCAGATACGGAACTATCACCACCAAGTTTAGAAGTCGTTAAAATATTAATCAAAGCAAACCCGTCATGTGTTCAACTTGAGGATCAAGATGGTATGTCAGCGTTGGAGCATGCAATCTTCTCCGATTCAGATCTCAAGGTAGTGAAGTTTCTTCAGTATTGCACAAGAGTTCAATGCAGCCAAATGGCAGCTAGTACTCATGATCAAGAGAATAAGAAGAAGAGTCGAGAAGATGTCGATATGCAAGATGTATCAATGAACGAAGAACAGAGTTCAAGAGTACAGCAGTTCAGTAGTAGGCGTATCAGTCAAGATTCAACTGATCATCATTATAATCAACCGATGATGGTCGACAATGAAGACTCTGACGAAGATGAGCCAATGCAGGCTGTTACTCATGCCAATGTCATACCGGCATTGAAGGATGAGTTTACTTCTGTACAAGATTCTCTCATGCTGACACCACCAGGAAGCAAACGAAGACGAGGTGGGTTTGTTAGTGTTACTAGTATGCATTCTGCTTTGGATATTCAGGCGACTACTACCCATGCTAGGAGTGCATGAGTAAAGTAAGTAGTTCTGAGAGAAAGTATCCTACGCTGTAGATTAGATTTAGATTTGTAGCCATATGATAACATATGTATAGATAATGAATTTAGTTCATACTTTTCACGTGTATAGAGATTAGACTCGTCCTCTCAATAGAGAATAGCGGCGGATCACTCCAGCTTTTTGAACATATCAAGGTATGTCTTCGTCATTCTTGAAAGGATACCCAAGGATACCTCTAATTTTTTTGTACCACAGCCTAGCACTATGAACAGTGAATGATATGTTGCTGATACAATTAGATTATATGCTCTCTAGATAACAGGTGTCAAGATATCATATGTTAGGAAAGGCTGAGTTAGAAAGACAATGAGTGTGGTAGTCATTTCATTTTCTAGGATACCGGCCGTTGCTGTTTCGAGGGCATGCTTTATTTTCGATCACTCTACGATATCATATCGTCACTATCGTCACTTACCACGATAGTATTAAGCTGTTGCCCCTACCTCTATCTCATTATCACGTTGGTATAATATTTCTTTGGTCTCCAAACTCTTCTACTTTCTACTCAGTCAAGATGGATTCATCTCAATCGATTGCAACAAATGAAGTAGTAATGAATACATAATACATCCTGCCTAGAAGCATGCATCGACACGCTGGTTGAGGAGGATGTGGTCCATGATACTAATACTGATAATGTACAGAAAGAGAAAAAAACTTTGCAAAAACAATTATCCGATGCCACCGATCATACATTTGATATGAACACGGATGATAGTGATAGTGATAGGAGTTTAGATATGTCGTTGAAACTGTTCGAATTAGAGCATGAAGATGCTGTTGATGAGACTGTAGTAACCAACGACAATGATACAGCATCTAAATCATCGTCGAAATTTAATAAGAAAATATATCTTGCTCTTACCTTCCTCGCACTCTCTCTTGGAGTTTCTCTAGGCGCTGGATTGACGGTACGTCATTATCTAAAATCAAAGGGTAATGCAAATAAAAACGATGATGTGGCAGTAGTTACCGCCGCCAACGTTGCATTAGAAGATTGTCTAGTGATGATGAAAGAAGACATTATTAATACAGATAAGGGTGACGAATTAGATGAGCTGCCGGCCTCTGTGTATGGTGATGATAACGTTCAGTCCTCGGTATCTTCACTTGTCGAGGAGACTACTGATACAATCGTTGACGATGTATCATCAAACCAAAGTGTGGATGTAGAGTTAGATATAGACACCAATGTACTGAAGTCAAGTTTATTAGAGAATGATACAAACCAGAGCATGGATCTAATAGAAACCAATAAGAGTATGGACATTGATTCTGATTTGATTCGACGACGATTACGTGGTGGTGGTAGAAGATTGTTAGAGGAGAAGGCTAGGGTAAGTTTATATTCGATGTTTATATGACTCTTCTATGATACCAATCACTCACACAATATTTGCATGCTTCATTTCATAGATGATGGAGGAATGTGATAGACTGCTACTCATTCAAGGAAAGAAGAAAGTTAGAAGATACCTCAATTGAAATCTGAGGGATAGGATAGGATCTGACTTGGCTGCCAATATGGTAGCAGGTAGACTACAAGCTAGTTGTAGATGTACATATTGATTGAACAGAATAGAGATAGTTTGCTAATGATAACTTGGCTACTATCATACACAATCAAAGTCATCATAAAGTATCCATTTTTGTGCAAATGATGTGCACCTTTTTGTTCTATCGTCTTCTCTTCTAATAGGCGTGGCTAGAAGAAGACAATTATTTCATGATCATATTCTTTTTCATGCGTATGATGATTGTAGATATTGAATAGATTATAGTTGAACAGACAATCTTTACTTTATACTACTTGCATTTGTATGAGAATATCCATGATGATGAATCAAAGACGAATATGAAAAGCAGAGGACAGATCATAGACACCATTGTTTACACTGCACATTGATCTCGTACTTCTTCACTTTTCAATGGTGTAACCTCCTTTTGTTGTTGAGTTGCAATTGTACTACCAACCTCGATACCACTTTCATCAACACGATCTTCTTTTTCTTCGGATCTCAGTTGGGGTGCTCCTTCGCGAAGGGCCTGCCCTGTCTTGCGAAAGGCAGCCTTATCACCAATCTCATACCAGTATCCGGTAGCATTATCAAATTTTAGAAACCGTCCATTGTATTTACGAATAGTATAGACAACCCTGGCAGCGACGTGTGACTTCTCGAGCTTTCGAGTTTGTGGTGAGAGATATTCAGTCTTTACTGAATTAACTAGATTTCGATATCGTACATTTCCTTCACGACCGTTCACGCCGCCACCTCGACCTGATAGTACATCATTCTGATTATATAGATGTAGATAGAGAAAGATATATATGAGTTATGATAAGTGCACATCATATGAGCGAGCAGCGAGACGACGACGAACCATATACAATATACATATAATAATATTGCAATTGCAAACTTACATCAGTGATATCTCCTTCTGTTATGAACCCCCCAGCGCTTGGAAGAATATATACTTGTGGTGGAGGATAGCGATTCTTACTCTTCGTGGGTTTGGGGTGAATTGGTGTTACAGCTTTGTTCTCCATCATTGTCATTAGCATTTTGGCGTCAGGGTACTTTGATTTTGATTGCAATGGAAGATGGTTATACTACTACAGTCTAAGAAGTGCTGCTAAGTGGATGATGCCTTTGTTGTTGATATTATGAGGTGAAGAGCCGTGCTATTGACGGCAATTCAATCGTATCAATCCTATGAGGGCGGGGCCGCTCACCGCTCTTGCTTTACAAAAATGGCGAAGATACTAATCCCTTGGGGTATGATTGTCCAGTGTCCTAGAGGGAGAAGTTATCTAAGGGTTTGCAGTGGGGTTTACTTCCATTTGTCGCTTTCTTATTATTTGGTGATAACCCCATACTTATTACCTACCTTCAGTTCTTCGTTCAAAATTTTCAAACCCATAGCCTGACTTATCGAGGCGGCAGCGGCAGCGGCAGTCGGCATGTACCCTATCATCCAGTTTATAGTACAATAATGATCATTAGGAAATCAACAGCCCTACTCCTCTTATTAGTGGCACCATCAGCCATACAAGCATACTTTTCCCAAGTAAATAACGCACATGTCGACTTCATTGCAACTTCTGAACAAGAATTCGATGACACCACAGTATCAAATTCTGTTGAAACTACATCAAATCGATCATCACTACAACATAAAACAACATCTTCATTATGGAATATATTAGAGGATGCACTACAAAAAGAAAAACATACAAACTTGGGTTACGCCGCACCCACGATCATGGAACATTTTGAGGATTGGGTACATGAATATTCAAAAGAATACCAAACAACCGAAGAAAAAGGTAAACGAATGTTAATATGGTTAGAAAATCATGTATTAATTGAAACACATAATGCCAAAGTATCCAAAGGTTTTACACTTGGTCATAATGAATTTAGTGATATGACACATAGTGAATTTAAGAAACAAATGAAGTTGGGTGAATTTACACCAGAGTTGATACATCGAGAGGATAAAGTTTTCAACTTTATGGAGTATAATGCAGAAGAGAATAAAAAAGCGGAGGCAATGAGTAACTTGAGGGGTACTTCTGAATCGGCGGCAGTGATTGCAGAGGAGCGTCGTAAATTGCAGGTACCTATCGAACCACCATCCACCAATAAGGATACACCCACCACACCAACAACCACAACAGATGAAAAGGATTGGCATCACTTGGGTTTTTTAGGTCCTATCCGTCAACAAGGTACTTGCGGGGCATGCTGGTCCTTTTCTTCTATCGGTGCTATCGAGTCTGCAATGGCTATTAACAAATTTAATTCATTAACATTCGAACAACAATCAGAGCTTATTCAGAGTAATACAAATAATAATTTGGGATTGATTACTCCATTGAGTGAACAGAATTTGATTGATTGTGATACGCTGCATGAAAAGGGTTGTGCTGGTGGATTGTAAGTTTATTCTATTGTGTTGTTGCACATGCTCTTTCTTTGTATCGTCTGCTAATCTTACTATATTTCTGTCTCATGATACTCGATCTGAATCAGGATGACTACAACATTTGACGAAGAGGAAGTAAGTAATGGTATTTGTAGTGAAGTAGACTACCCATACATGCAAGCCGCTGGTACGTGCTCATCTCAACTCTGCACACCCGTGCCTGGTTCGAAGGTTGTGAATCACGTCGAGGTTATCCCAAGGAAGAATAATGCCTTGAAAGAAGCACTGAAAAAACAGCCAGTTACTTCTGCCATGGTTGCATCTGATCCTTTGTTTCAGTTCTACAAACAAGGCATTTATCAAGTTGAGGATTGTGGCCGAGTGACCAAGCAAATGGGCGGATTAGGATGTAATCTACTATATGCCGGACAAGATACATGTCTACCGGATATCAATCATGGCGTTTTAGTAGTAGGATATGGCAAGGATGAAACAGCCGCAACAGATTTAAAAACCTTCTTCAAGGTGAAGAATAGTTGGGGATCATCTTGGGGCGAAGGAGGCTACTTCAGACTGGCTCGATATGAGGAAGACAAGACGGACCCCATGGATAATTGGGGAGAATGCGCTATTCTATCTCTAATGTCCTTTCCGGTCATGGAGTAAATACGATGTATAGATAGAATCGATATCCATCGAGGCGAGTGTGTTTAGGGAGTGCGGGGGAGGGATATACCTTCTCTCTATGAAGCATCGATGTATAGAGTATATAAATAATTGTTTGTATTATAGATGAGTACCGGTATTATACACAAGACATATACTTAATATACAAAGTAGAGTATACAACGGTTGATGAATGTCATCAACGAGTATCTCTAGGCATTTCATGTGGCCCGAGTTTAAGGCTTTCCATCAAAGCTCGTCCAATTGCACATCCGAGTTTCACCGGCACTGCATTGCCGATCATATCAAATGCATCCTTCCGACTGCCTGCAAACCGATAACTATCAGGAAAGGATTGGATCCTAGCTCTTTCTCGTACGGTGATGTATCGTTTGTGACGATAATGCCGTATTTGATTTCCTTTTCGAACTGTATTAGCTGGATAATCTTTGTTGAGAACATAATCTTTATCGGCCTTTTCTGATAGCTGTGTGCTTTCCTTGTAATGGTCAAATACATGTCCACCTCCAGGAAGACCGACAAGACCTCTTGCTTCTAATGTTGGGTCCACATCCTCCAATGTTTTAAGAGCGTTGCCTGCCGTTACGATATTCAACTTCCCTTCGCCGTGTGTTGGCTTTAGAACTGGTAGCTTGTATCCCTTTATGGCACCAAACACGATAAGTCTCTTTCTATTTTGAGGGTCTGCGAAATTACACGCGTTGACTACACATGTTTTGACCTGATATCCCATTTTAAGCATCCCTGCCACATACTCAATCAAGTATTGAATGCCTTTCTTCTCCCCTAGACCTTTCACATTCTCTAATGATGTGACTTTTGGTTGCAAGCATTCAACAATAGCAAGAGACTTGGTTGTGCACTCATTGTTTTGTCTGTCGTTAGCACCGCCTGACGTGTTTACCCCTGACATGCCCTGGCAAGGTGGGCTCATATGTGCAGCGTCTACTTCTCCGTTCTTTGGATATATACTCACAGTCCGATCTTGACAAGATTGAGGGAACGTTGCAATATCTTGACAGAAGACATGAGAGTTTGGAAAGTTCATCTGGAGTGTATCACATGCCTGTTTGTTCATATCAACTTTCCACTTGACATTTATACCAGCACGTTCAAATCCTATCGAGGCCCCTCCACCACCAGCAAACAATTCAACAGCAGTCGGCTTTTCTATATGTCGGTTCTGTGGTAGTAAAGAATTCAGGCATTGGTAATAGAATGAGTGTTCCATCTTCCCTTCTCGCTCATAACAAAGGGACGTAGCTACATTCGGCATATCCTCCGTTATCCGATGAGATAAATCTCGTAACTGTATCTGCATACTATCTGGTAGAAGCTCGTGTTTCGTCACGCGTACCCACTCAATATCGGTGGCAGATTTCACTACAGCGGCTTGATCAGAACCTATAAATGTCTTATCAATCTTCATCCAAGCTGCCGCTATATCAGCGACATGTCGACGCTCTAACTCCAAACTCTTTTTTCTCCTACCTCGTTTTGGTGGTATTGGTATATCCACCAAATATATATCTCCGAGGGTAAAGACAAATCCATTTAATGATTTACCAACCCAATTATCCTCTTTTTTGAACGATGTCTTTTCTAATTGTCCATCCATTCTAATTTCAACGAGGCCGTCAAGTTTCTGCTTCACACTACTTGTGGCAGTAGATGGTGATTGATTCGACATATCTTTCTTAACACTTGAAAAGTGTTGTGTAAGTGTATTAGTTTGACCACCGCTGCTAGGACTCTTCCTTTTATTGGATTTCTTATCCTTCTTTTCGGTAAAGTAATTCTGGGTAAGAGTATTTGATTGAGTGGGTAATGCACTACCACTACTTTTTCTTCTCTTCTTATTGTTTGCGGTAGCAGCTTCGTATAGAGTTTGTTTCTTCTTCACTGGTTCGGATGCAGGTGCTTTATTATTGTTCTGCTGTTGCATCTTTTGTGCCGAGGCAAATGAAGAATTCCCGGCACTACTATTGGAATTAGAAGGTTGAAATCTACCCATATCTAATTCACCCATTTCATCCTCATCATTACTATCAAATTCATCATCTTGTGATGTTATATTGTCAGTAGTAGATGCTCTCGATGCACCTGTATCATCATTACTATGTTGTGTAGCCTCATACTTAAAGAGTTGCTTAGCCGCAGGTTTACTATCTTCAAATTGTTCACCAATGTCTTGGCTTAGACTTTGTTCATGTTGGGTAAATTGCTTCTCAATTTCATCCCAACCATCGTCCTTGCTGTTGTGCTCTATAATGGAGATGACATCGCTGCAATCAGATGGTAGATATCTACCTAACCATACCATAAACCTTAGAGTGTTTGATGCCTCCTACCTCAATAAATGATAAGAATTACGTATTAAAAACACCACTATTAGAAAGAGCGTTAAAGACTGATTAATCAGTGAACTGATGGTATACGAGATGCAATCGATTATTGAGGATCACATACCCTACATTCAACTCTCATAATTTTTATGTGCACTTATATCGATTATAGGCGTAAACCTGTCAATACCATACCCTAATTCAGAACTAACTGCTACTAATCAATATGTACTTATGTAGGTAGCAGTCAGCAATTACGACGCAGTTAATATATGGTACCTAACATATTATATCATCTCCAATACTAATCATGGTACTATTAGCTGCCTTTATTCTTTTCTTTGCTACTGTCTTGTATGCGGCAGCAGCAGCATCATCGCCGTCAATTACTACACAACTCAACATTAAAACAAAAGTTAAAAGTGTACTTCAAGATTATGATGCAAGAAGTAGTAGTAGACAGTTGCAATCCTTCTCAATAACAGATATGCTAACCCTAACAAATTCATCATGTCCAACAAATTGTCCATTATGTGATTGTACATATCAAAACTTTACCTCCGAAGACGAAGAATTGCAATGCACATTAAACAAATCAATAGAGGCATGTTCCACTAATACTTTCCAAAGTTGTTACGAGGATATATTAAATGATACACCGTTTGATATTGAAGGATTGTGTACTGTTGAATGTAAAGATGGTGATGGTAGTGCCGCTGTATCACCAACAAGTCAGGGTACGAGTGATAGTAGAGCTTTATGTCAGATTTGTAATATATTTTCGTGTTGTACAAATTGTCCATCTGATAAAGCGGCAGAGTGTTTCCCATCGAATATTGAAGATGGATATACCCCTGCTGGTTGGGAACCACTTAGTTGTAGTGATAGTAGTGGCGGGGTTAGTTTGGTAGTTGGTGGTAGTTGGAGTTGGTCAGCGTTGCCGTTGATATTGTTGAGCAATCATATGTCACTCTTTATTGCTTGTTTGATATACATTAATTAGAATAGCAATGTGATATGAGTGACAACAATATGTACAAAATGAAACAATAAGAATATGCATAGTGTATTGTATGCAAGAAAGATACTATGGTACGAAGTTAATGAGATGAGATATCTTTCACACGAAATTCCCAAACATTTGGCTGTGAATTTTTCACTTTAAATTGTACATCAAATCGACCCTCAACCAGCTGCCCTCAACCGTAAATAGTTACAAACTACACCATAATATTATGACTGACCAACCCAATAAACCCGAGATTGTACAGTTTGATGTCGGTGGTAGAGTCTTCAAGACTTCGCGTTCTTTAATTGATCAACATGAGGATACAATGTTAGCACGTCTCGTGTCTGATACATGGCAAGAGGATCCAAACAAGTCTGTGTTTATCGATAGAAATGGTGATATGTTTGCTCATATTCTTGACTACTTGCGTTATGGAAGCATCACTTTGCCGGATAATATAGTTAAGGATATGTTTCTTCGAGACTTGGACTTCTACGGTATCGTGCCCGAGGAAGGCAGTGTGAAATCAGCATCCGAAGGATGGGCTTCTAAAATTGATGACCGTCGTGATAAAATCAAAGACCACGGTGATAAAATGAAGCAGCTTCAGTTGGAGAATGATATTGAGTTCTTAGCCAATCTTTGTGCTAGTAAATATATCAGCAATAATTGCAGCATAAGAGTACATTACGATAAGGATGGAGCTGATAAAGAAAAGCAGATGCTGTGGAATGCTGCAGAGAAAGTACATGGTGGTGATGATAAAAAGAGTAATAAGGAGGCATTCTCCAAGGCATTGATGAAGTTTGGGTTGTCTTTAAGAGGAGAAGGTGTGGAGTATTTATACTTTAGTCGTAGTAATTATTACTACCTAGTAACAATTAAAAGCTCTAAGTAAAGTTCATCAGCAGTAAAGTGGTGTAATAGAAGTCAGGATATAATAGTTGAGTAGTCTGTTCGTAATATCATGTATGTCTCCTATGAGGATACCGTTTCCCAGAAGAGAGTGTTATAAAATGAAAACTTCTGTTGATAGTTGATAGTGCATAATAAGAAGCATCGAATAGCTATGCCGTTCTGCAGTCGATCATTCCGTGCACTACTATGGAGAAATGCCATCTACCGCAAAAGGAGATGGTTACCGTCAGCAATTGAATTCTTCTTACCTGCACTATGTGTCGCGGCATTATACTTTATCAAATTGGATTTACAGTCTGATCCTAATTCAAGTCTCAAGGCGGAGGTTATACCCGCATCTTACCCTGGTAAGTATTCGTGTCTATATTTATATGTAATTGTTCTTTTTGCAATGCATAATATCATTCTATCTCATCATTGCATATCATTCTCATCTATATACATTACTCGATACTTATCTTACTATTTCACTCGATACATTAAAATAGATGCAAATGATGTTTTGATACCATTCTCTTTTCAAGATTATGTCACTGCAATCCAAGCTAAAAGAGTCTGCATTATCGATCCCAATGCAAATCAATTTGACAAGATATTCGGATTAGCCAACCTGGTAATTAGTGGTATCAACTATAATGATTGGCCTGTACCATTTGTCTTTTGTAATTCATATGCCTGTAAGGATAGAGGAGAGAATGCAACAAATTACTGTACCTATAAGACATTGGCCATATCTACAATGAATGGATCAGCAGAGGAAATAGAAAGGATGGAACGGTTTAAACAGTATGTTGAAACAAGATATCCACAAATTACCAATACAAATTTACCATTTGATTATGATTTCATACAAACATTTGATAATAATGAAGAATTAATATCCTATGTTAGTTCGGATACATATGGGGAAGTTGTTGATGGAAAGTACCGTCCCAAGATTGCAATTGCAGTAGTTTTTGATGGTGCAGATGATACTAAAAGTTATGATTATACCATTAGAACAAATGCTACCAATTTTAACTCAGAGGAGATATCGGTAAGGTGTATGAGACATGTGTGCATATCTTTGTATGGTTTTGATAATATTATCTGACTTACCTCATACTCACATATGAACTACAAACAGGCTCAACCAGCGGCCAAAACAACACCCAATACCAATCGTGTGTTTGATCCATACAAAAGGGAAGATAGTAATTCTTGTTCAACATCCGGCGGTGC
>Ga0214478_101132_pt1 | contig 14138 bp, 11 predicted proteins | sample M1_20Mar14CPVII9_2_FD_178001 | JGI IMG/M metagenome (GOLD analysis project Ga0214478, IMG submission 178001) | Marine eukaryotic communities from Monterey Bay, California, United States - M1_20Mar14CPVII9sort6BwellD7 | ecosystem: Environmental > Aquatic > Marine > Unclassified | place: USA...
GCCACCACCCCGTCGGTTGAGTACCCTCTAGCGTGTGGGAAAGAAAGCCTCAGCTGCAATAGATGCATGTTCTAGACAACTAGTAAACCTAAAGCTCACTGTTTCGCCCAACAGCAACTGATTGATAGTTAGAGGGGTAGTTAGTTGTCGTGAAGATACCAGAAATTTTCCGAGGGGTCCACAACATTTTTTACTAATACATACTGCTACTAGTAGGTCCGGTAATTTGCAAAGATTCTAGCCACTCTTCGGTTCTAGTCTCTAGAGGTATATAAGAGATAATGTATAAACCAAACAAACATCACAAGTCAGCATCAATAATAATGCCAATCAAAACTAAATTTCTCCTAATTACATGTATTATCTTAATACATCTAAGTATTGTATATAACTTTATTACATTCTTCATTAAATCGAGTGATAATCATTATGATATCAACAACGATATATTGGTTAATTGTACACAGCACAAAACTGGAAAACACAAGCAATTAGCAGTGAATGAATTTTATAACAAACAAAATAGATGTTCACATAATATGGATCACAAAGTTACATTCTTCCATGCCGGCAAAGCAGGAGGCGGAACTATCAGTAGAGAGCTGAAAATGAATAAAATTTCTGGCTTATCAATGTCCCATCCTAAACCTAGTAGTACGAAAGAGGCTGCATTACAGACTGGTGAGTCTAAAACATTAATCATCATAAATCTTCGTGATCCAATAGACAGATTTGTGTCAGCCTTCAAATGGAGACTGGTAGTTTTGTGTTCTCCAGATGATACGAGGAAGGCTGGTAAAAGAGGTGCAGCACATGCGCCCACAGAAAAATGTAAGACATCAAAGAGTATGCGTGAGGAAGAGAAGATGATGAGAGAGGTATATAATTCAAATCCAAATAAAATGGCCGAGGCTCTATGTGTCGATTCTCCTAGATACGAACAAGCAGTACAGGATTATGATTTGATATTACATACAATGCCATTATCAGATTGGCTATCCTTCTTGATACAGCCAGATCGTATACAAGAGATTTCAAATAAGGGTATAGAAGATGTGATAGCACTTCCGATGGAGAAGAAGGAAGGGCAAAGTGAAACTTTATTTGAACATCATATACAACAACTTTCAATATATCTGTTACATAGAGTTAAAAAGCATACAATGAAGGAAGCAGAATACATTCTACAACAAAAGCCGGAAAGGATTGAAGATGAAAAGTATCTCAAAGCAAAGGAAAAGTGGAGTCATTCGTCTTCTAAATTTCAGAATAACTCAGATACAAGTGCTACACCATCTTCGCCATTATCGGCGTTGGGCGAGTGCTGTTTATCCAGACATTTGATGACTGATTACCGTATTATTCAGACTATGTATCTTGGGAATGAAGACAAGGGTGGTAGTTTAAACCAACATATTCCACAACCTCTTGATGCACACCCCAGCTTACAACTGGCTTGTAACTGGGGAAGCAATGAACAGCAAGAGTTATGTAGAGATGATCTAAAGTCAATGATATCGCGTCGTTCAAGTTACCTCGACGAATCCTTGGGAAGTTGCTCTAAAGTAGTCAGTAGTTAGATCTAAGTGTATCAAGTGTTAGTTCTTTCAAAAACATCTATCTTTATCAATACAGTACATTCGACATAAGCCTTCTTCTTTTCTACTTCTGTCCATCTTCTTTCGTACAATACAAGCCAACACCAACAAATATACAAAGTCACAAGGACATTTCACTTCTCTTCTCAACCTCTATTACTTTTCATTTCAGTATACTAAGCTCATACTATTTAGTAAGGTACGTGCTGAGCCTCGTCATACGGCATCAATCCGACAGCACGGCGCTTAACCTTCTTGTTCAAGTTGTAAGCCACGGCGGCAAATACAACAGTGGTGGCAGCAAATACACCGGCCAATACAGAGGGGGTCACATTCTTCTTGGCACTCTTCAATGAACTTGTGACACCAGCCAAACTCCAATGGTTTAGGCCAGAAATGAATTCACAAGCCATTGTGTTTGGGTATATGCCATAGATTTGCAAGTTGGTCTCACACTTGCCAGCTGGCTCATACAAGCGCTCACAAACCTCCAAGACTTCAGGCTGGGCATCGTTTTGGTTGTTATTGTAGTTGTAGTTGTTGTTCCCGTCTTGGTTGTTGTTCTCATCTTCTTCCTCAGCGGGCTCTAAGCATGAGATACAATCGTGTTCAACAATGCTCGAACTGGAATATGGAAGCTCTTTGCCGTAATGGAACTTCTCATATACACCATCTGGTGCACTGTATGAGCAAGTCTCATCCATAAAGACAGCAAGGTTGATGCTCTTGCCATTTGAGGAACAGGTGGGGCCAACGAAGAACTCAACATTCTGCTGATTCTGATTGTTATACTGGTTGTAGCTCTGTCCATTCTGGTAGGCATAGTACTGAGCAGCCTCCTCGTCAACGTCAAGACGGCCACACTCTGCAGCTTGTTGAAGATCGAATTCTTCCTCTTGTTGACCGTTTCCGTTATTCTCTCCGTCTTGTTCGATACATTGGGAAAGGTTCATCTTGGTAAAGTATGTATACAAGCAGCCCTATTATAATACGAGAGAGAGGTAGAATGGCGGTTAGTGAACATCTTCACAACATATAATACACTGCCATTCACATAGATCCTCCTTACCTCCTCGTCATCGTAGTTCTCACATCCACTGCTTTCCTTGGCTGATTCACACTCTTGTTCCTGCAACTCCATCTTGTACTCAAGGTAGCTTCCTACGAACTCATCCATATCAACAACGTAATCAGCACCTCCTGAACAACCACTGCCGCATGTATCAGTTGGGCATAACTTGAAGTGAACAACCTTTCTTTCATACATACCTCCTTGCCACTGCTGTTCTTGCTGTTGTTGGTAATTGTTGTTGTTGTTGTTGTTACCATCGAACTGTCCTCCGTAGTAATCGGATGTAGTTGCACACTTCTCAAACTTGAGGGAGTAGTTGGCAACCCATGTCATATCACCATCACCGTTAAGACGACGAGCGTTGGAAAGTAACTTGGATCCAGCCTTTGATGTTGCCCTGATGGAGGTGGCCGTGGCAGATCCGACAAGAAGTGTAGCAATGGATAGCTTCATTATTGTATAATTCTTTTATGGGACGAGTTGTAGTTGCAATAGAGCAATGCAATAAAAGACGAGTTAATGATTGTGTTGATTTATGAGATTATGATATAGTTGCAGTTGAATAGAGTCGAGAGCAATGCAAAGACATTCATATCCTTGAGCAAGCGTTGAATAAATTTTGATCGAATTCAGCGATGCTGCGATAATGGCAATAGAAAGTTGCTCAGCACTTCCACTCACACTATAGTCATGTTGTTGTCGTCCGTTAGAACGCTCTTGTGGCTGGATATACACAATGCTGCACATCCATAAGAGGCAAAGGGGGGTAAATATGCCAATAAGTTAAAAGTGATATTAAGTAGAATAAACGAGCACATCTTGTGTACTCCCTCATTTAGTATCTAAATAGAATGATAAGATCTTATGCAACAATCCTTATCGTCTTGGCAATATGCCTTGGCAGCAGCAGTACTATCATACAAGCCAAAGATACTAAACAGCATTTGGGATTATTAGAACGTCTTGAAACGTCTCCAGTATCAAGTATTGAGAACTATATACTTGATCAAATATTAGACAGGATACAATCTAGTAGGCATACAACTGATAATAAAGATGAGAAGAAGGACAAGACCAATCAGCGTCGTAGAAGGAAGAGACGATTAGAGGGTGGCACTCCAACATCGGCACCTGTAAAGCACAAGAAAAGTACCGAGAAGACATCACACAAGAAGACAGCAACTACAGAAAGTAGTGGAAGCTTGTCATCAAGTGGTAGTTCTTCATCTTCATCGAGTAATAGTAGTAGTGGATCTAGTACGAGCAGTAGCTCAAATACATTTACTTCAAGTGGAGGATATAGTGAAGCTGTTAGCTCCACACCAACACTTTCATACATAAATGGACAATCATATTCTTTTGTACCCTTTCTATCTGTGGCTATTGCCATAGGGATGATAGTTGTTGCAGTTGCTTTTATTAGACGTGATGGCGAAGGCACACAAGAAGACAATGATCATCAACTAAAGGGTAGCGTTCACAAACGTTACTTAGTATTCAGTAATTATATGGCAGATATGGATGGTAGAAGTATCGAGTCGAGTGCTGACAATGACCTATTGTCGTCAAGAAGAGGTCCACTCAAAAAGCTCAGTAAGTCTCTCAAGAAGTTATTTTTCAAGAGAAAGCTGGGCAGTGTCAGTAGTGATAGTGTTAGTGATGGCAGTGGTATATATACACGTGACAAAACAACAACATCCGTATTGGTTGTATAGATGATAACTATATACAACCTGAAAAGTATGTGTATTCGTATAGTATATTGTCGTATCGATCGTATATGTTTAACAACTAAGTTCTTCGTTTAGCATGTTTAGTTCCATTTACTACTCTCCTTCGTCTTAAGACATCTTTCCCCCTTTTTTTATTCCAAGCTTACCACTTTTAGCCGCTCTTCTTGCTGCACCGGTACCTCCTCCTTGCAATAATCCACCTCCCATTCTAACTTGTTGATTCAACAAGCCTTGCTCTGCCTCTAACCAAGCAAAGTTCTTATGCCTCTTCTCCCTAGCCTTATCATCAGTCTTGGTCTTCGCCTTGCGTCTTTCACTTTCAATAAAGGCACTATCCAAACGCAACTCACGCATAGCTGCCTTGTGTTCACGCTTATACTCGCGACGATGACGATCATGCTCGGCTTGTAATTGTGACTTACCCTTATCTTTGGACATGCTGTATTTAGTCGGATCTTCCATACGCGGAGCAAGTGTTTTAATGGCAAGGTCTTTGACAGATGCAGACTTCCTCCTCTGGAGTGGTTGGCGAAGATCATCTGATGCACATGTACTTGCTGCCGTACGGGCTGTTTCGGCAAGTATACTCTTGACAGATGAAGGAAGTGGACAATCTTTGCGCTTGCCAGTGATATATAGAAGAGACTTTAATACCTCAGAAAAGATCTCTCTTTCTGACCCATCCCTAGACTTGCCAATGATTGTAAAGGCTTGTTGAGTCAACTTGAGAGTACTCGTGAGTATAGCCAATGGGTTTGTATCCGACTGTATGTCATCCTTCTCTAGTGAGAGGCGAACCTTGTCGGTGACAGCAGAATTAGTAGACGACCTACTGACGTCTTGTCGCAGTTGTAATAGCTGAGGGCACTTTGAGATATTGGCAAGACTTGGCAACGGACCATCGCCCACAGTAGCCTCGACATCATCTGAAAACAACCTTAAAGCACCAGCTAAGAAAGCCGTAGCCTCGGGAGCCAAACGCTTAGCACCCTTAGTATACTCAAGCATTAGACCAGTAGTAAACAACCCCATTACTAGATCGTATCGACTCTTGATGGGTGTTTGAGCTAAAATCTGGCCTAGTAAAAGAAGTGCTGGTGTTACGACTGCATGTCGACGATCTGTGGAGGGGAAGATATGTGGTAATGCTCTCATTAAAAGAAGCATACCAGTTGAAGGCCATGCCGTGAACTCATCATCACATGCATCTCCAAGGGGTGTGACTTCGACGTCTCGTAATCGTTTCGATAATGCCTTTTGGAAGATACCCAATCTTCGACTCCAAACTGCACCGGCTGATTCGGGAGAATCTTGAGACATTGCATACAAAGTCTGTGTCAGTGAATTCAACTGTTCATATCTCTCCAAGTCTGGTCCGCCATTACCAGATGTGAAGATGGCGTCACCAACGGCTACGAATCGTTTGAGAAGCACATCATAATAGTTTTGTATCTTCTCCTTATTCTTGTAATTCAAACGAACCGAGTTGGTAGCGTGAATACGTTGGATAATGAGCGAGGCATCTGCACCCGTGGAGGCATATTGAGCGATCAAATCATGTAATCCGTCAAGTGTCGTGGGTACCTCAAAGACAAATGGAATGGCCTCCCTATTTATAGTATAATGGAGACAAAACACAAATGGTGAGTTGATATTATGATATATAATCATTATTCAAAGAAATGTTATGACCATGGAGACACAAGGGAGTAGGGTCAAAGATTATGAATGTCATCGACACAACCTAAAAGTGGTTGTGGCGATAAAACATCCTCCCGAGGGTACTATGTGGCAACAAATTTATATATGGTAAAAGCCAATATCACGCATGAGAACAACTCCAGCAGAACGCTATCGTGTATCTCCAAAAATAGACACCACGTTGGATAGTGTGGTGCACGTGGTACTGAATAAGGCCGGATACCAATAACTCCAACAACAAAAACAAAATGTATAAATATACTTACTTTGCTCTCATTTTAGCCTTCAATTTCTTCTTCTTTGCCACGTCGACTTCATTCTTCTTTATTTGCTCCTTTCTCTTCTCCTCCTTACTCTTTGGTAATGGTCGAACATTCTCCGCAGTCATACCTTCTTCGAAATCACCATCATCGTATGTAACATCATATACTTTGGTACCATTTTCTTCACGAATATCTGTAATTGTACCATTGTACCAAGTAACCTTATTGCCATACTGTTCCGAAGCATGGTAGTTACCTTGAATGGACACCCCCTTCTTGAGTTCAACAGCGGGAGAATCTTCTTCTTCACTGTCATCATCGTCTTCGCTGTCGTAAGAAGCAGCAGAGGCTTCATCATCTGAACCACCCAAATCATGCTGATCTGACTTGTCATCGTTGGAGCTCTCGCTGTCACTATCATCAGAATCTTCCTTATCTTCAGATTTTGAATCATTCTCCTCCTCTTCACCGACCTTACCAACAAAATTACCATGCTTATCAACATACATTAGTCCATCGGCTGTAAACTGTACCCCATGTTCCTCCTTACCCTTCTTATCATCGTCGTCATCCGAATCACTCATTTCTTCAGGATTTGTACCTTGCCTCTTCTTCTTCTTGACAATCTTTTCTCCATCCTTCCTCCTCCTGTCCCTTCTCCTCCTCCTCTCCTTACTGTCATTATCATCTTGTCCATCGTCGTCACTAATATCAGATAATTCATCATCACTTAATATATCACCATCCATTCTTGCTAATCGTTTCGATTCCAGGGCATGTAATCGTTTCGATTCCTCTTGGGCAATTTTCTCGGGAGTTTTAGTACGATCTGTTGCACGTACCTTACGTTCGAATAGATATTCCTATGATGTATTATGTGAGGTTTGAATAAAGTGTAGGGGTTGATGTGTGAGATGTGAATGTCGGCGCAAATACGTCACAACTTAATCATACACACATAGAAACAAAATAATAACATACCTTCATTTCCTTATCCCAATCATCCATCTCAACTTCAACCTGACTCAACTTCCCCTCTTTCTTCCTTTCAAATCGTTCCTTCCTTTCACTTTCCTTATCCCTAAAACTTAATAATTGTGCCAATTCATCAAATGATTTATCCATATTATCAAATGTATCCACTTGATTCTCTTTCCTTTTGAGCTTTTCAAGTTTGAGTTGTTTTTTGTGTCGGATACGTTCTTCTAATTGTTCTTTCCGTGAACGGTATACATCTCCCATATCTGTTCCACCAGAGGATGGACCATAGGCAGACTGTTCTTGATGATTATCGGTATCAAACTTACCACCACCGAAATGTAGCATGGTATCAACCTTATCTAAATCGTCATCTGAATCATCTGATAGTAGTACATCGTCTATTGTTTTGGATGTGTAATCGATTGCTTTACCTCCATGTGTCAGTAGTTGTCCATCATAACTATCATCTTCATTATCATCCTGTAAACTAAACTTGGCACGTTTATTCGAACGTCGTAAACGTTCTTGTACTATACGTTTTAACATTACATCATTTTTAGTTGGTCCATCGTAGTTGTTACGATTAGTGGCTTCACCAATACGTCGATCTATAAATTTATTTGATTTAGTCTGACGTTGTAGCTGTGTTGAGAGATGTGATTTACGTAATGATATTGATTTTGATAATGATGATTGATATTGTTTACTATTGGAGTTGTTGTTGTTAGAAGAAGAGGAAGGACGTTGTTGTCCGGGTATTATACGATTATGTACATGATGTTTCACGCGAGTTGAAGAGTTTATAGACTTGGCATATTCGAATGCATTTGTACTGCTACCGCCGCGTTTTTTATTTGGTATACCCTTTGGTAAAGTAGCAGTAGAGCGTTTTACTTTATTCTTTGATCGTCCTTTACCCATGGTATATGTTTATCTACTTTCAACACTGCTACTGGATGGCTGATATGATTTGCAATTGTTCTGTGAAAGCTGCACTATTGCAACAAAGGTCTAAGTTGATGTGTGCACAAGATGTGTTCAAATTTCTAGCCGCCCCGATTAATGATACTAGATAATGATACTACTATACAATGCAAGAGATGTCATATCTCAAACGCTACACTTACTACGCTAAAGAAGGGTGTCTATCTAATCAATTTTATTGGTGGACGAGTCAAGTGTCGGATTCTCATGGTATCCTTATATTTTTGTTCTTAGTATGTACTTGCAAAAACGCATTGCTGCTTGTGGCTACTCACTCTTCTATTGATGAGATATAATTGGCAATTGGCTCAGTATTGTGTTAGAATCAAGCTCTTACTATTCCTTGATAGTATAGTGAAAGATATTTAACAATATCCAGCATACGGACGCTGGCAGAAGCAAAAACTCAAACCTCCACCACACGTCACCTCCCCCCACACTTCTTACTTCTTACTCTAGTCGATGCCTCTTGTACACATCTTATTCTTATTGTTATCATTTCAATCAACATTACTTGCATTTAAATCACCTACTACTACTAAAACAACAACAAGCGGCAGCAGCATGACAACAACAAGTATAGAATTTCCACCACCAAAAGATTACTCTCACTTAATCATTGACAATTGGTTCCATGAACGACAGCCAGAGTTATGGGGTGGACAAGCATTCACACTACAAATTAAAGAAATATTATATCATGAAAAATCAAAATTTCAAGATGTATTAGTTTTCGAATCAACCAATTATGGTAAAGTGTTGGTATTAGATGGTGTTATTCAAGCAACGGAACGTGATGAGTATAGTTATCAAGAAATGATGGTACATTTACCATTATTTGCTCATAAGAATCCCAAGAAGGTGTTAGTTATTGGTGGTGGTGATGGGGGTGTATTACGAGAGATTGCACGTCATTCATGTGTCGAGGAGATTGTTATCTGTGAATTAGATGAAGATGTTATCAACGTATCAAAAAAGTATCTACCATTCATGTCAAAAGGATATGATGACCCACGTGTTACCGTGCATATTAAAGATGGGGCACAATTTATGAAAGAGAATAAATCCTACTTTGATATTATCATTACAGACTCATCCGACCCCGTTGGACCGGCATGTGTTTTATTCGAAACACCATTCTATAAGGCCATGCATGAGTCATTAAAGGAGGGTGGTATTATTTGTACACAGGGTGAATGTTTGTGGTTACATGTTGATTTGATTAAGCCATTGGTTTCGAGTATTACAAATGTGTTCGATACAGTGGAATATGCCTATTGTACTATTCCCAGTTATCCTAGTGGGCAGATTGGTTTCATTATTGCTACGAAAGCTAGTAGTGGAAGTGAAAAGAACAAGGGGTGTAAGGTCCCAGTTCGACAATTAGAAGAGAGTATGCAGAACGACTTGAGATATTATACTCCAGAGATTCATCAAGCATCATTTGTCTTGCCGGCATTTGCCAAGAGGGCTATCTTTGGTGATGAATAAATAGAGGAGATACACAAAATAATCATGGCTTAGATTACTTCTGGTCTAATCTCAACCATAACCCAAGCAGCAGCAACACTAATCCCCCGTATAGCAATTATATGCCTCAATCCCTCGAACTAGTACGATCTGCCTCTGGTCTCTCCGTTAGGAACTGCAGGATTGAATCTTTAACTAGGTTGGGTACTCCAACACGACAAGCATCACGGTTGATGGAATCACCTGCTTGATCAATCATTGCCTCCATACAGCAAGTTCAAATAATACATTAGTTTCCTCTTTCATTTCTTTTTGATTTGATTTGATATGCTAGCTTTACGACTCCAGAAGTCAATTTCTATAGAAATCTATTTCCTATCCACCCTCTGGATGCGTATTGTCATCTAGTCATTGTCTGGGTGTGCTTCGAAAGCAGTTCTCCTAGGGAGGATTCAGCGTACCAAATCCTTCTTACATTTTCCATCTACTCTCCTATCTCTTTTCAGTCCAATACTATTTCACTCGGTTATTAGCAATCGTTCAAGAGACCAACCCCAGATTCTGGCCTTAGCGTGCAGCGGATTTGTTCTTTGCCATATACGTTTTCATTTCATAGTAGACAATCAATTGTTTGGTCCGAGCTAGACATTGAAGGAGAGCTTTGATAGTCTCGTTCTTTTTCTTCTTCCGTCCCCGATGGTCCCCACCTATTGATTGTATAGCTGATGCTGATATGAACATCTCACTCCCATGTCTTTCTACTATACCACGGATTTCATCTAACTTGCTCATAAACTCTACATGACCAGCCTGAACAATACTTTGCAAGCGTTTTGATATGTATGGCAGTGTGATTCTCTTTAATGATTCGCACTGGCAAAAAGCAAAATAACCGGTCTCATTGAGAGTTGAGGGAAGTGCAACACTTTTTACTGAATTGCAGTCATAAAATGCTCCCTTCCCGATCCTCTCCAGCCCTTCATTCAATACAACTTCCCTCAAACTTGTACAGGAATTAAATGTAGAGTCACTAACCTCAGTGAGAGTTGAGGGAAATGATATGGATTGTAAGGAACGGCACTTGAGAAAAGCAGAACGGCCAATACTCCTCAATCCCTCATTAAGCACTACTTCTTTCAATGCATTGCAATTGGTGAATGAATTACTACCAACGTCAACAATGGTTGCTGGAAGTGTAACACTTTGTAATAAGTTGCAGTCGGAAAATGCATTATTACCAATACTCTTCAACCCTTCATTCAATACTACTTTCTTCAAACTTGCACAGTTCCCAAATGCAGAAGTACCAATTCCAATGGTAGTTGAGGGAAGTGTAATACCTTGTAATGATCTGCAGCGAGAAAATGCTCCCTCCTCGATCCTCTCCAGCCCTTCATTGAGCACTACTTCTTTCAAACTTATACAACTCTCAAATGCAGAACTACCGATTTCAATAATTGTTGAAGGGAATGTAATGCTTTGTAATGACTTGCACTTGTAAAAAGCAGAACGGCCAATACTCCTTAGTTCGTCATTCAACACTACTTTCTTCAAATCGATGCACCCATAAAATGCCGAATCACCGATTTCGATCATGGTTGAAGGAAGCGTAATACTTTGTAATGATTTGCAGCCAGAAAATGCTTCCTCCCCGATCTTCTCCAGCCCTTCATTGAGCACTACTTCTTTCAAACTTAAGCAGCTCGCAAATGCCGAATCACATACGTCAACAATGGTTGAAGGAAGTGTAAGACTTTGTAGTGAGTTGCAGCCAGAAAATACCCCGTCCCTGATCTTCTGTAATCCCTCGTTGAATACAACTTCCCTCAAACTTGTACAGGACTTAAATGCAGAATCACTAACCTCGGTGAGAGTTGAGGGGAAGGATATGTGTTCTAATGATTTGCAATTGTAAAACGTGGCAGAACCAATCTTCTTCAGTTCTTCGTTCAATACTACTTTTCTCAAACTTGTACAGTTTTCAAATGCAGAATCACTAACCTCAGTGAGAGTTGAGGGAAAAGATATGGATTGTAAGGAAGAACAGCAAGTAAATGCTTGGGTACCGATCTTCTTCAAGCCTTCATTCAATACAATTACCCTCAAATATCCATATTGTCTAAATTCACTCTCACGAATATCAACAACACTTGAATGAACATGTACGACAACAACATTCTTTGGGACAGGCCCCTCACCAGTGTACGTATATATCTTATCTAATGGCACATACACAGACGTTTCGGCATTAAACAGGTACTGCATAATGCAATCCTTAACCAGTTTGGGTACTCCAACACGACAAGCATCACGATTGACTGAATTACCTGCTTTATCTATCTTGCCCTTCCATACAGCAAGTTCGAACAATATAGTAGTAGCCTCTTTCATTTCATAGTAGGCAATCAATTGTTCGACTTGAGCTAAATATTCTGGTTTCTTCCAGCCTTCTTTGTTTTTTATAGCTGCTGCTGGTATGAACATCTCGTTCCCATGTCTTGCTACTGAACCACTTATTGGTATTGAATCTATCTGGCTCATCACTTCTACATGACCGGCCTGAACAATACTTTCCAAGCGTTTTGATATGTTTGCCAGTGTAATTCTTTTCAATGATTTGCATTTGACAAATGCCTGCATGTCAACCTTATTGAGAGTTGAGGGAAGTGCAACACTTTTTAATGAACTGCATTCACCAAAAGCAAAGCTTCCAATACTCCTTAATCCCTCATTAAGCACTACTTCTTTCAATTCATTGCAATTGCTGAATGCATTAGTACCCTACCAACGTCAACAATGGTTGTTGGAAGTGCTATACTTTGTAATGAGTTGCAGCGAGAAAATGCATTATGACCAATACTTTTCAACCCTTCATTCAATACTACTTCTCTTAAACTTGTACAGCTCGCAAATGCATTACTACCAATGTCAACAATGGTTGTTGGAAGTGTAACACTTCGTAATGAGTTGCAGCCAGAAAAAGCACTTTTGCTAATACTCTTCAACCCTTCATTCAATACTACTTCTTTTAAAAGATTGCAATTACTAAATGCACTCTTACTAATCCGAACAACACTTGAATCAAAATGGACAAGAACCACATTCTTTGGTAAATAACCCTTGCCGGTGTATACGAATACGACGTCTGATAGAATTCCTTCTTCCATGGACGTCTTTTTCTTGGACGGCTTATTACCCTCAACTCGACGCTCCTTTTTAAGGTGTTGATTATCCTCAATACACTTCCAGCATATTCGATCTTGTCCTTTTTTCCATTGTGTCTTAGGGAATGATGATCGGTGAAGTTCATTATCACACGCAGTACACTTTTTCTGAGAACTCATGTTCTCTAATATATTTGAATTATTAATCTGATGGCTATTATATTACAGATATCTGTTGGTAATACCTAGATAAATATGAGTTGCGTTTTGAGCTGTTTTGAGGTGTGTGTTAGGTACCTTTGTTGTTAGTGGCAATAATAGGATGGTGATATTAGGATATTTACAAAAGTTTTAGTCTTGCTGACACGGGGTGAAAGTTCACAAGATAAATGAGGGTTAGGGTTATAATGATGCTGCAGCTATAAATGGTAGAGACAATCAATATATATTGTGTACCACTCCTATCCAGGCTTCGTAGAAGGCTAGAGCTCTATCTTGGGCGGCTAATTTTTGATTTGCATTTTGTTGTCTCACTTTATTGCAATTGGGAGTCTTTGATAACTAAATGGGAAATGATGAATAGATAATCTTTATTGTTTGATTATGTGTTAGTTATGTTAGACAGAGGTATCAGATAGATGGTAAGAAGCCTGCAGCTGCCGCGTAACAATTACAGTTACAGTATTGCTTTATGAAGTATGTAGGTCGAAGGTGCACAATGCCATCCTTGTGATAAAAAAAAAAGATACCTCCCATTTCACTCGGATGAGCGAGGTTGTTAGGTATAAATTCTATCCGTGGTTAAATCTACTGAGCTTCTCAGGCTACTGGTATCCAAAAATAGGGAAATTTCATAAATCGGGAAATATCATATTTATGGCTATAATATTGCAATCATCATAGTAAAACCATATATGTATCTCCTCTACTATGTATTAGAAGCGTGCATGCAAGTGGATTGGATCTAGATATGAATATATCACTTGTTATAGCTATTTAGCTAAAATTGTATACTGTTTTTCCTTCATACTATCTATAATAATGAATTTTTGATCAAAATACTATCATAAATGGATTCTACGTGCAATTTTACATCATATAGGGTGTCTTCAATAATATAACTGCAATTATTGCAATAAATATACGTTCATTTTAGGATTTCCCTAGCACTC
>Ga0214478_101135_pt1 | contig 14078 bp, 11 predicted proteins | sample M1_20Mar14CPVII9_2_FD_178001 | JGI IMG/M metagenome (GOLD analysis project Ga0214478, IMG submission 178001) | Marine eukaryotic communities from Monterey Bay, California, United States - M1_20Mar14CPVII9sort6BwellD7 | ecosystem: Environmental > Aquatic > Marine > Unclassified | place: USA...
GGAACTAACTACCCCACCTTCTCCATTTTCTCCACAATCACTACTACCACTACCAATTAATAACTCCAAACCACCATTCTCAACAACTGAATAAAACAAAGCGCCTAAATTACGACTAGCAATCCGTCGTACCATCGGTGCATCATCATTACACAACTTGACAAAATTACCAATACTCTTACCCTGCATATCATTATTCATTTTACTATACGATAATGGTATCAAGCCACATGCCGAGATACGTGCCGTATACCATTCTTTATTAGCTAATCGATTTAACATTTCAATATATTCATTATTGTAAGTAATATTTGATAATGTGCTACTAATGTATAGTACCGATTGAGATGCTTTTTCACGTACGACTGTTTCTTCTACTGCCAATAGTAGTTCTAATGGTTGTAATAAACATTTAATGTATGATTCATTTTCATTAGTGCCAATATAGGGTATCAATTTACCCAAACTCACGGCAATAACTTCTAATACCTCATCATCATCATCTATACCATCTGCAATGAAGGGTAATAATTCCTCACGTGTACGTTGCGGTCCCAATGCTTTAGCAATTGTTGTTAATTTTGATGCAGCTACTATACGTGATGGTAAATCGTCGGAACGGAGTTTTTCAATTGTTGATAATGCCTCGGCCTCGTTGATTGGTTCATCGTCTTCTTCTTCTTTATCGATGTCCATGGCGTTATCATCACGTGTATCATCTGCTTTGATGGGTGTTGGTTGTTCAAGTTGTTGTTGCGTAGGAGGTTGCTGTGGTTTGATGGTACCGATGACTGTGCCCGTATCAGTAACATCGGGCATATCAGGAGGAGGTGGTGGTGGATTTACCATGATTTGATTTGGTAGGAAATATAATAGTAAGTCAGTATAAGTACCTTTGATGTTAAAATTATGAGACTTTATTATTTGGGCAATGATTGTTTGCAAAAATGATATCGTATCTTTGTATATTGCAATCCGATATATTGAGGAGTTAATAATACTCTAGGGATATTGTCTGTATGTTATTCCTTACGCCTCTTTGTGCTGTAGAGTCTTCTTTCTTATTGCTTGCCGCCTTTGATTAATAGACTTTGAGGCGGTATCTTACCTTAAAAATAAAGTATTGATAAATGGAACAGCCTCAATACTCATAGCACAACACAAAACAACTCAATAGTTGCAATTGTGTTGTTGATGTAGATAAGTAGGTGGTATTACTTGACGCAAATTAGTGTAACATGTTTGATCCTGTACTCCTCTTCATTATAGTAATATGTCTGTTTGAATTGCAATGCTACGGTTTCACTGGATGTATCCTGCACAACAGAAATTGCAATAGATGCACCGATACATCACTCTTCTCTTCCAAAGATGATGATGAACCATCAATAATAACATCTTCTACATCGGGTGATTTAGAAAAACTAAAAGCAGAGGAGGAAAGATTAGCATCGTTGCTTGCATCTGTTCGGAAACAAAAGTTGGATGTACTTCGAGGTATGTGTCTGTATGTTTTTGTGCATATGATGTGTCTATTTTTATATGTCTCTCTCACATCATACCTCTGCTATATAATAGCCCGTCCACTAAACATTGGTATTATTGGATTCGGTAGATTTGGACAATTCATAGCTAAAAGTTTTGCAAAGTATGGTAATGTGATAGGTACATCAAGAACGGACTACACTGAAATAGCAAATGAAATAGGAGTTTCATATATACCAATATCAAACTTAGAATCATTTGTCGTTGAGGAAGATTTAGATGTTATAGTTATTGCAGTATCAATAGTTAGTTTTGAACAAACTGTACAAGATTTGGTACCACATTTAGAGAAGCGAATGGAGGTAAAGGGTATTGATTCATGTCCATTAATTGTTGATGTTGCCAGTGTTAAGGAACATCCAAGACAGATATTACTTGATAACTTACCAGTGGAATGTGATATATGTTGTACACATCCAATGTTTGGTCCTGACTCGGCTAAGGATGGATGGCAAGGTCAGACATTTGTATATGAAAAGACTCGAATAAACAAAGTTGTGAAGGATCCTATTGGAGAACTAAGTAATAAACTGATGGACGAACTGATTGGTGGTAATAATGATGAAGAAGAAGAACCATGTGATACTCCCGAAGAAGAAGGAGAAGATGAGCAACAACCAGCATTCTTTGACAGTTGCAAAAGTGTTGATGATAGCTATGTTGATGGTGTAGATAGAATAGAAAGGTTCTTGAGTATATGGGAGGAAGAAGGTTGTAAAATGATACCAATGTCATGTCATGATCACGATGCCTATTCGGCAGATTCTCAATTCATTACACATTTAATGGGACGAATACTCGGAGCACAAGGACTGGAACCGACACCAATTGATACAAAGGGATTTCAATCCGTGATAAAGCTGATTGAAACAACAAATGCCGACTCGTTTGATTTGTTCTATGGGTTATACAAATACAATCGAAACAGTGGATATACCATTGGAAGATTAAGAGGGGCCTTGGATGATGTTGTAGGTGAACTATTGACAAGAGATGGTGTTGTTGGTGTATTTGATAATAGACGAAAAACTGAATAGCCATATCACTTTCATAAGTCTAAAGCCATACTCTAATAGGTTTAATATCTAGTTTACTCAATATCATACATTGAAATCTCATTGACTAATTCAATTGCCAAACTATCCATAACAGGCCTTCCTCCACTGTTAAAGTTTTTACTTGGCGTTCCCCTTTCAAATGCACATATAGCATTATGTCCAAGAGGGAGATTGAAGAGGCTGTCCGTCTGTGCTATAGCCTTCTCTAGGTCTTGAGATGTCACTTTACCATCATCACTAGACATCTTCATTTGCCGTATGGCACATACTGCATTGTCGTCTGATTTGAAGATGGAAGGCAACCTAGCAACATTCTTCCGTATATCAATTATGTGCTTTGTCCATCCAAGAGCATCTAAACTAGATGACATGGCAGTTAAATCATCAACCTTATCATCTGTTTTGTATTCTGGCAGCTGAGGAGTGCATAGTGTTGCTGCTATCAAGCCTTGCTCAGTTGCTGGACAAGCTCTCTCGCCGCCATCTTCATCAGATTGTTGTGTAATAGGATCGACAAAGTAATGTGGATAGTTACTGTTCTTATCTAGGAATCCTGCCGTCGCCCCAGGTACGGGGAAGTCAGTCTACCATACAAGGCGCGCGTGTGTGAATAACAAAGTTATTTCAACACAATGGTCACAATCATATCCAAGAAGAGAGGGAGGTAGGGGGTTAGTATTTGTTAGTGAAATTGCAAGACCATATGCTATACATTCATAACTTTTCACAATCCTAACACAGAATGCCCAGATCAGAGGGGATTATGTCACCTGTGTACAATTATTTCTACTTACCTTATAGGCATTGATGTATGCTATTCTTTTCCTAAATGATGCCAATGGAGTAAGGAATTTGTCTGATGTTCCCATTGTATGTAATAAGTCATTTCGACGAAATAGGTCTGATCCAGTTGTACCCAAAAAGGAAGCAACTCCAATCTCTGCTGATCGTGGTATAGGTATGAAGGTCCACTCCTAGATGAGGAGCAGCCGTCGAGCAGAAGACATTGAAATATAACTTAATGTAGTCATCCAACAAATAGGAAGTTAGTGTTTCTGCATCTTCATCTTGTGTTTCAATTGTTTGTTGTTTGCAAAGTTCAGCTAGTTCTGCAATGGCATATCTGGCATATAGACCTCCCAGACTATTCCCAACCAAGCTAATTGTAACATTGGCCTGATCCGTTATGTTGTTATATCCCCTTTGTGTTAACTCTTCTCTAATCACATCGAGCATTTCATTTGCTAATCTTTCTCCGCCTTTTACAATGCCGTCATTAGTTTTGCCCTCATTACAAACAGAGTTGTGTATTACTAAAGTACTACATTCTTTTGATTGCTGTATATCTTTATCCTCGACTATATCACTTCCTGTGGTGGCCGAGCTCTCCGACAGCTGATCATTCCCATTTTTCTTATCGTTAACTTCGCTTTCTATTTCGATGGTGGCTGAGCTCTCTAACTGCTTATTACTAATACTACTACTCTTCTTTAATGTTGAAAGTATACGATCTCTCTTACTTCTTCTCTTCTTCTTTAATACTGGTTTGTTATTGTTTTTTCTGCCAACTGGACAACTTTCACTTGATTTAGCATTTGCAAACGCATTATGTTGTGCAGCCTTTGATTTGATTGTATTGTGGACATATGATAAATCAGTCGGTCTACCCTGATGTCCGTGTACTATGAAACAAAAGTGTATAGGTGATATAGATATATTATCTGATGATGAGTAGTGGTCAATGATTGTTGCAATGTTGTCTTCTACAGATGTTGACATTTGAAGTGTGGTAGATTGTTGTGAAGTAGTTGGTATCCTCTTATCAGGTGCTACAGAATTCATCATTCTCTTCCTATCAATAGCAAATGCGGCCACCTGAGTTATTATAAAAGCTAGATGATAAACCAGTAGCATACTAATGGCATTATACTACTCTCACGATGGTCGATATCGTATGAACGTAAAGTGTGAGAGAGTCAATTAGCGGCTCTTTAGAGTCTGGCGATACACCGTGTCATTTTATTCACTTTCCTTCCATTGGTTTAGGTTTAGCTCCATAGCAATGAAGATAGGCATGTTATCTCATAAATACGCCGCTACCATCTTAATTATAGTCGTATATATCCTATTTATATCCACAGTTTGCTACAGTTTTGGGTTCGGTATATCGTCATCGTCAGCACGCGGAGAAACCATATCTTTGAAAATGACATCATCATCGTCATCCCCCTCAAGTTGTGACGATCAGTTTAGAATCGGTTACTTATCAGATATAGAAGGACATTGGGACTATTTCCTGTAAGTTTATATTGATTTCAATTGTATAGTTGTATGTTAGGTGTATATCTCACATCATATGTTATGTGCATATCATGTGCTCAAATTTTTATTTACTTTCCTTCATGTATTCTATGCATATAATGTCATGTGCACATAAATTACGACAGGGAGTGTGTCGAAAGGAGTAACGTACTTGATTGGGAAGAGGCACAATCAATAGAAACCGACAATACGGACGAGAGAATCAAATATTGTAGACTAGTACTTCGTCCTAATACTCATTTTGTGTATGGTGGCGATACTGTAGACAAAGGCAATGGTGATATCCGTATTGTACGAGCATTAGTTAGTCTCAAGAAAAGATATGGTGATAGAGTACATTTATTAGTTGGTAACAGAGACTTAAACAAAATACGTCTACCAAGTGAATTATCAGAAGCTGATATGAACAAAAGTATTGATGAAATACATGGACCGTTTTGGGATAGGAATGCTCCAAATCTTAGAGAATATCTGGAAGCAACGCTTGAGGAGAAGGAAGATTCTCTTATAACCTACCTGGAAGATTCAACATCAGCAACCACATCCATAGAAGAGATGAACACTAGACCGGAACGGTTACGCTATATGCTCAAACATACATTGGGATGCCCAGATACGTTTGAGTTTAGACGAGAGGAGATAAAATTGCTTACTCAAATCTGTGGCGAATATCCATCGACTTTGCTTGAAACAAATGATTACATACCCATTGGGGATATAGAGAATGAAGAGGCAAATTCTATACATGTTACAGATGATCAAGTTGTAGATAGTTTTCTATATGAAATGTCTGAAAAGGGTTCCTTATATCAGTATTTAAAACTGTCTCAGATTGCAGCCATTATTGGAAACACTATCTTTGTACATGGTAGTATTGATGAGTTGACAATGAAGTACGTTCCATCACCGGATACAAAATTTGAATTACCTACGTCACTACCTCTGGCCGATGGATCAGATGGTAGAATGATCGAGAACGTGCATGAATGGGTCCAGTCCCTAAATGATTATTTACAGCAAGGACTAGAAGATTTTGACAATAGGCCATATTGGAATGAGGATAGGACATCAAGAGGTGGGGAGGCTGTCTTGGCAATTCAGAATCGACCAAGCATGTGGGGTCGCTCGATTGTATGTAATTCATATGCAGATGGTGGTATTATCCACACACCAGATGCTGAGCAAGAAAGACAAAGAGCATTACACGTAGCTCGAGAAGACGTAGATCCACTTCAATTTGAGGGAATTGCAAGTAACGTCTTTGATACCAAGCCGGCACAGTGGCTTCTTGAGCACGGAATACAGCGGATTGTAGTTGGACATAAACCTACCGGAGACTGTGCTGCTATCCTCTCCTCGACATATAACAGTGTGGAGATAGTTTCTGTAGATACTTCATACTCCCATCACAAGGATGTGAAAGATGGTGCTAAAAGATTCGGAAGTAATAGAGGAGATACAATTGCCTTGATTGAAATAACCGGAGAAGATGGAATGAACAATTGGTTGGAATCATTTGGTACAATAAAATGTGGAACTGAGTATTCAAATAGGTTGCCTATGTTGAGTAAGTCTGGCAACAATAAAGAAAAGGACAACGGAGATCCCTACCTTGGTAGAAGACTCTCAAGTGGTTGGTGGGTAAAAGCTTCTATACCACCAAACTATTATCTCTGCCGTGGCAGTGGAAGAACAGTCGAGTACCAAACTAGACCAAAAGAGGAGATCATAAGTGAACTAGACTAAGATTGTTCTATACATTTGATTTATATCTAACATCATGCTCTGTACAAACAAAATTGAACATATATACATCAAAAATCTTTCACTATGGCGATAAGTGACTGAGCATTTCACCAATCATGACACCACCAAGCAAAATGTGAGCATTACTTGCACTAACACCGTCCCTTTCTATTTCATTCTCTATACATTTGAGTAGTTCATCTTCTTCTGGTATTCTCAATACATCATCAGTCGAGACTGTAGGAGCGTTTAATATATTCAAAGCTTGACGATGTAGACTTTCATTGCCACTACACACTACTCTTCCTTTTGATCTCTCGTGATTGGACATTGTCAATTCACTACCAGTCCAGTCTGTGATGACTCCGCCAGCTCCTTGTACTATCGGCACTATGGCACAGTAGTCGTATAAGCCGAGATCTGCCTCGACAACAAGATCAGCACCAAAACCCGACGCTACAAGTCCATAGGCATAACAGTCAGCTGAATAGTGTATTGTTCGAACAGCTTCCCTCATTGCATTAAACTTTATTTGTTCATAATCACCCGAGAACATGTTTGGACAAGTAGAAAACATCTCGGCATCAGACAACTTATCAACACCGTTAGTTTGGATTGGTGTATCATTGAGTGTTGATACCTTTCCAATCATTCCTTCCCAGCGTTCATTTGATACACATTGGTCTATAATCCCAAGGACCGGAGTACCTTTATACATTAGTCCAATGAGTGTTCCAAATAATGGCTGTGGTTAATATGAAGAGTGTGCATAAGATGTGAGCAAAAAGTAAAGGGATGTATACTTTGACTTAAAATATGTATACACTTACCTTGCCAGTGATGAATGACTTTGTACCATCTATAGGATCAAGTACCCAAATCCAATCGGCATCGGGAGCATGTATGCCAAACTCTTCTCCATAGATACCATGCTCGGGATAGCTTTGTGTTATTATATCTCGCATTGCTTTCTCGGCCGCTCTATCTGCGAGTGTAACGGGAGATGCCGATTGAAATGTCGATCTAGCATCAGTTTCAAACTTTATTTCATGTCCAAGTGTTGATCTATTCTGACGCCAATACGGTAGTATCTCTTGTCTTGCTGCATCTGCTAGTTTGTTGGCGAATTCCGCGTGTTGTTGCAATAGTTGTGGGTTGATATCGAAATTGGGCAGTTTGTTTGCAAATCTGGTTGATGATATATCACCATCCGATATAAATGCTAGACATGTATGCTTATTTATAATTGCCAATGCTGCAGTCAATACAACAATGGCACAGCCAGCCCTCATCTTTCGTATGGAGTAAGTGTTGCAAACAATTTGTATACTTGTGCCTTGTGTTCTTGTGTTTTGATATGCTCTTATACTCCACTTTTCACTCAAACTATAATAATATTTTAATAATACTACTACAATGAATGTAGGGTAGGTATAATAATAGATTCTCCATCTCTTCTTGAGCCGTTACTTTCCTGCTATGTCGTCGCCATCTTGCTTGCGAGTCGATTCTTCTCAGAATCTTCTCAACTAAAGGTCAGTTCCCTTCGCCGTACTGAACTTTATCTCGAACCAACCTCATACTATCGCCAAATCATCGCCAAATCAATGATTCATCAACAAAACGGCAGCCTTATTATGCGTCAACTACTGAGCAGCATAACAGCACTACTACTCCTAGTATCATATCCTCTAACCACTATGTCAATGTCAACAAGCAGTACAAGCCGTGGATCATCCAACAATCGCCGATCTACTCGGATCAAAGCCGGTTTAGATAGTAGTATCACAACTCCTACCAAAGAACAAAATAAAAGAAAGTCTAACTCATCAGTAGTATATGATAATATGCCACCATTAATAACATTAGGACGGTTAATAAGAGGTACACTAATCAAACGACCAAGTGCTACAATAAAGTCGCCTTACGTTGCTGATGTGAAAATCAAAGGAAAGAAGGATACAGTATTGGCACATGCTCCTGCACTTGACGTTGGTGGATTGTGTTTTCCTGGTTCGGATGTATACATGTTAGAAAGACCTCCTGGCGGCAAGACATCTCATAGTATCGAATTGGTATGTGGAGACCCCGTAAATGAAGGAGAAGATAGTGGTGTATTGGTTGGGGCTAAGCCCCATTTAGGCGAGGTTATAGCAGAAGAAGTTTTGAAGCGTGGATTGATAACACAAGATATATTGCAATTGAAAGATGGGTTTACACTTGGACCGGTAAATGATTTTACAAAGAAGAGTAGCAGTCCAAAGAAGAATAGTCCAAAGAAACAATCACCTGCAAAGAAGAAACTAAAAACTAATGAAGATGATACTGAACTGCTAGATACCAAACCATCGGCAACAGAAACAATGATTAACTTACAACAACAAGTCACTATCGGGGATAGTCGTGTAGATTTCCAAATGACACTGACTAAACCTAATGGACAATCACATAATGTTGTGTTTGAAGTGAAGAATGTGGTATGCGCCGATTTTCAATCATCAAATGCACCAACTCCAAAATCTCCTGGCCATTGTGTAGTCGTAGCGCCAGAAGGCAAGAAAGATGATGAATACAAACGAGCTGCACTATTTCCATGGGGTAAGACAAGAGGGCAGAAATTTGAAGACAAACCAGTCGTAAGTGAACGGGCCTGTAAACACTTGAAGAATCTCGAATCAATGCTTGATGAGAAGAATGTCACGCCCGTGGTACTATTCATTGTCAACAGAGCAGACTGTCAAAGTATGAGAGCATGTCATGAGAAGGATCCGGTATTTGCTGAGATTCTAAGTGATGTGGTCAAGGCTGGAGTGAAGGCGTTAGCGGTTCGAGTAAGATGGACTGAGGACGGAGAATGTTTCTTTGATGGTATGTTGCCCGTGCATGTATAAAGAAGAAGAGAAAATGCCATTAGTTTATAATTATATATAAGATCAACTGGAACTGGGTTGATACAGCTCCTTGATAACATGAAGATCGCCGCTTTTTGTACCCAGATACAGATCGTTTTGCAATAATGCCATGGATACGAACTCGTTATGCTTGTGTAAGGGTCTTTTAAGGATCAATAGCTCCTCCCAAACCTCCTCTTGAAACCAATTGGTGATATTACGATTCATGTAGCCATTTGTTCTAAAAACTCCATAAGTTTGACTGTTCGGTTCCATAACAAGCACCAAGAACTTCGATGGGTTATTGTATATCCAGCATCGAAATACAGTCTTCTTCCCATTTATTCTTGGCCAAGGATCGACTCTTTTCAACGATGCACTGCTACTATGTTTGCTGTCTGTAATAATTTTGTAAGTTCCAGTGTAATCAATGTAGTGATCATTACGACGGAACCTATAACCGACAAAATAAAGTTCATCATGAAAGGGTACACTTTGAAGTTGAGGAGGCTTTGTTGCTTGTGGTGTCCTTCGCGGTAGTAACTTTGCATCTTCATATGGGAGTTCCAAAGATGTTATTGGTATGTATGAATTGTCGCTGCTGTTCATCTTGAAGTTGTATGAGATGAAACCAAAGGCACATTCATCTCCTTTTTCTGATTTACAGTCGCCATACTTAACTCCAAATATAATCATAGTTGGCCCAGTTGTATTATTCCTACTTATAGAATTGGTAACAATTGCATTAGAAATTCGATTGAAATGATCGTCACTAGAAGGGTACCAAAATACTTCTGTCCATCTATTATTCCCTGTGTTTGATAGTACTTGTGCTCTCTGGCCATGACGAGAGCCAGTTCCAACAAGTATTGTGTTTTGTTCTATATTTGTATCTATACTGTCATGATTCTTGCACGGTGGATGAATATCAAGTGTGTAAATATGAGCTGCATGAACCGGCTCACCAACTGTAGACCAACGTTGAGTACTACCACATTGTAACTTATTAACATATACCTCATCTTCTCTTTCCGTTCCATGGCCGTCAATTTCTACTGTATACATAACACTAGAATCAGATGACACTCTAAAGACACCAATTTCTTCAGTTTGTATTTGACCATGATACAACCATTTCTTTTCGTGTATGGGGTCATATGAATACATATCGATAGGTCCTGAATTGCCACTCTGATCACCGTAACCAATATGAAGTCGACCATCGAATGATACTAGCTTAGTTAAAGATTTACCAGGTAGAGTAGTTTGTTCATTTAGACCTGGTATGTGTTTTCGTTTGAATAATAGTTGATGAGTCTGTTTGCCGTGTATCTGATCGTTTATTGTTATTGCATTGTTGCTTTTGCATATATTATTATTACTTTGTTGTATATCGGGTAAATCTAAATCTATATCATCAACAGCATTTAGTTGTTTTTGCGTATGGCGTATATCTAGAAAGAGTTTCATATAACTGATACATATGATGCCTATGATGATTGATTTAATATCAATAGAGATTCTTAACTTCTTCTTCTTCACCTTGCCCGATTTGTTATTATCATGTTGTTGATGCCAATCCTCATCATATCTCTTCGGTGACGGAGTACAACCAACCGTATCGGGAGTGGAGGGTATACTCACCAAAACCTTGCTATTTGGTGTCTTCATAATATATTATGTGATAAGTTGGTGCTAATTCTGTTACTTCTTGGAGTGACCTACTTCAAAAGTAAAACCAATCGCACTAACTGATTCTTCAGATGCAGGTGCTACACAATCTGTTGCTACCACCTTACCTTTGCCATAGGTACAACGAATGCATATCGTTCAAACACAATGCGCCATTTTTGAAATTCACGAGAAAGGTATCCTAAAATCCTACATAAAACACTAGTGATCTTCAGATCTAGGTAACTATATACAGAACAGGTTAGAGTGCAATTCATACACCGAAGAAGGGGACTTTATATTATGGATTGGTTCCCAAGATTGTAAAGATGAAGAAGGGTATCCTTTACTACTTTCTAATTTACAATTCAAATTATAAGTACAACTCGTAGGGACTTTCATGTTCTCTCGTCATCATCCTCAAAGATGCCATCGGCATTTCCCCAGTCAACTACAAATTTGGCTATTCCAACATATAATGCTACATGCCTAACGAGGTAAAGCAATACATCTGCCACACCATCAAGATACATTCCTTTATCCAACGAAGAACCGAGCTCGCCCATGGTTGATACCCAATCAAATCCACCGACTACCAAATACAATGGTAGAATAACTAAGCCTACTGCAACAGACTCTAACGTTGCCGGGCTCAGACTCTTGACCATCTCCTCTCCTTGTATCTGCGATGGAAGACTTGAAGCGATATCACTAGACTTGGTCTGCCAATCATCTGTATTTATAAAGTCTCCCCACTTGGGAGCCGTGGCCCGAAAGGCAGTTCGCCACTCAGTTCGTATCGGTATCATACCCTCTTCTTGTAGTCTATTTTGTAGATCATGACAGTGCCCCGCACCGTAGAGTAGTGCTACCTTCTTGCTACTGCCATTGTCATCCAATGATTCTCTTAGGGTCTCCATAGCTCTATCATTTCTCTTATCAATCAATACACCCGACTTGCTCGTGTCGGCATTACTCTGTCCACTTACCAGCACTTGACCAAACACTAACCTCCGGGCAGTGCCCCAATTGCCAGTGAGGAGAGATAGGAAGACTGGAGCTGCAATTGACGATATCGGTGTAATGTTACCGCCATCTTCCTTGCCATTCCGACGACGAGATCGATTAGATAGGTAGGATAAACTGCTCCAATCAACCAACATTATACTTAATTCAGGAGAAGGCACACTCAACCAAAGCGCTGCACGTATCCAACCTGACAAAGCATCCCCAGGCAAAAACAAGTGTGTGAATAATCGTCGTGTTAACTTGGCGCTATTGGATGTAGATGTTGATAAAGGACGGAGTAATGAGGTTACTAGTTCTGATCCGGGATATGTTGCTGTTGTGGATGCCAAGGCCCAGAGTGGTTGTTGTTCATTCCTGGACTGGCCAACTTGCTTTTCATTCCCTTGCTCTAAATACTCTAAGAATTCCTCCCGTGTTAAATCAGCATGTACCCAACCATCCTTACAGTAATCAATACCATCAATCTGACAAGTTAATCCATACTGATTTGCAGTATTCCTATCTGGAAGATGAGCGTTTCACAATTTACGATGATAAAAGAGAGAAGATAGTAACTTCTGTTAGTGCATATGGCTTACAAAGACAATCAAATGAAGATACAAGGTCAAATGAAGCACTTAGATCTTGAATACTTCATATTAAACACATGATCTCATAAGATAATATAATACTAACGCGGACTTTCCAGATTGTGAGGGAACAATTGGGTTTAATACTTTACCAACTCCATCTGAAGTTTGGGCAGGTATCAATTGTTTTGTAGAAGTTGTTATAAATCTATCTTCAACTATTAATTCATACAATATCTTATCATATTGTGAAGTAAATGTTTTGTCGTTATTAAAGTATTCATAGTAGGATTTGTCACCGAAATGTATTTGTGCATGTAGATCAACTGTTGTTGTTTTCTTTGTTGCTGCTGCACTAGATTGTTGTTGTTTGTTGACAATATCGGTATTGGTACTATCAGTTGTGGTTATTTTTTGAAATGTGGTAATCGCTGTTTGAATATCATAATGTCTACCACGCTTTTGTATACGAATGTATGGATTGTTGTTGGAAGTTCTAGAGGAGAGTTGGCTGTTATTGTTTTGAGAATTTAAGTCTGCTATTCTTTTGCTTGGTATATCGTCACTAGCATCACCCGTAGGCTGCCGTGTTATACCCCGAGGATTATTATTCGAAGGTGATACATATGCTGATATGCAGTTAATACCAAATGATATTATACAACAAACTGCAAGCATGCAGCTGCTGTTCTTTGAGCACTTTGAGAATATCGAAGGTGACATTGTTGAAAGTGAGATAAATTTGTGTGCACAAGATGTGCTCAACTTTATGCCGGCCGGCGGGATGAAAATTAATACTCTGGCCCTTTATATCTACTGCTGCTATTCAATGATTCAATTATATACTTGACTTGAGTACATATATGCTCGTATTGGGTGATTCGGCAGACCGACGGCAGATTGTGATTACTCACTCATATAATTGGGAGTCTTTGATAAATAATTGGGACATAAACGATAACCAATTCTGATACCATAGATGGCTAGGAGATTCATCATCTGCTTACGATAAGGATTCAATAAGAATAGTAATATACTGTAGTAGTTTAGTCTGTTAGAGATTGAGAGTCAACAGGTACAATAATACTATAAAATTATGGCACAAACATTACAAAAGTTAGCAAGATGTGGCGTATCTTCATTGATATCAACATCAGCCACCAAGTCCATTGCAATTCGTTCACTTGGAACTAGAACTCTACCATCAATATATGGAAGAACAATATATACTACTAATCAGTGTAGAT
>Ga0214478_101136_pt1 | contig 14075 bp, 8 predicted proteins | sample M1_20Mar14CPVII9_2_FD_178001 | JGI IMG/M metagenome (GOLD analysis project Ga0214478, IMG submission 178001) | Marine eukaryotic communities from Monterey Bay, California, United States - M1_20Mar14CPVII9sort6BwellD7 | ecosystem: Environmental > Aquatic > Marine > Unclassified | place: USA...
CCTTTACTATTTCCAAATGATAAACGTTGCAATCCTCGATCATCGACATATGAAGAGGTGGCTGGGTGGTACACAACAATGGAGAGACAACTTCCAGCATACTCATGTTGTGTCCAAGGAGATGCACGACATTGGCGAAGGTGCTTAGAAAAAGCGGTTACAATATACAATAATGAACGGGCAGTATCAAATGATCAGAAGGCAGTTTTGCCGCCTGTGCCGGAGAAGTTTGGATGGTGGATGAAAAAGAATCCAAAAGCTGACAAACTTTGGGAAGAGTATAGTTCAACTAGACCTTGGTTAGGAGACAGTCCATTAGAAGAGGTGGCATTATACTTGATAAGAAATCAACAGGATATTATCGCCACTGCGGCATCAAGTGTAGATATGAATCATGATAGTGTTGATGAGTCATTACGAGAGGTTATACAATTGCTATTGTTGGATAGCGATGATAGTAGTTCGAAAGTTGAGCTATCAGAAAAGGCAATCCAAGTTGCAATGTTTGTAAGTGAGACGATTGAAGTGCCAAGAGATATAGCTTATATACCAGCGCTAGCTCTTGGACAGGTAGTAAAGTCAATCATCAGGGTAGAATCACTAGTTAAGTAGCGATAAGATATACTGACTGATCTAATATTGAACCAGTCTATATTGAAGACATGTGTTATGTAACTTAGTTTCTCCTATCGGTAGACATTGTTATAGAGGTGCATCTCTTTTGATTACTCCGATGAGCTAGCACCTCACTTTCCTCACTTTCTTCTGAAGCTGTAGAGACACCACTATAGATGCCGTGGACACCTTTGTAGCCCAATTCTCAACACCCTTGCCTGGCAATTGAAAGAGTGGATATCTGAATATTGTACTATGATGTGCACCCTTCACTTATCTTGAAGAGCTTACATCTAACTATCGTAGGTATATGCATTATGGTTTTTATATAGGATTAACGTAACAGTCAGTAGTAACGATTACTCTCGTGAGTCGCAACAGGATATACATCACTGAATGCAGCTGCTTTATCCCTCTGGTCACTCCTGATTTCGCCCAAGTATTCTTGATAAGCTTGTAATGCTTTTGTGTAATCTTCTTTTGTTGCATCTCCATTGGTGTACATGTCTTTGATATAGTCCAATGATTTACTTTCTCCACCCCTTACTGCAATCATATAGTGTTTTAGGGCTCTATCAAACTTGTCTTCATTATCTTCTAAAGTACCTAGATTGTGTCTTGCATGTACATCACCTCCCATAGCTGCCAACTCATAATAATACACCGCCTTCTCTTCGTCAACTTCTACTCCTTGGCCATGATCATATGCATAACCGATATTATTATAAGCTGCAGAATAACCAAACTCTACTGCCCGATGCCAAAGTTTTAATGCCTTGGTATAATCCTGTGGAAATCCGTCTGTACCCTGATAATACATCATTCCTAGGTTGTGCATTGCATTTGCATCATCAGCCTCCATTCTTTTCGTTAACCTTTCTATTGACACTTTATTTGATTTAGGAGCCACAACTCTGCAAAATGCACACTCGTTTTGTTTTTCTATGTCAACTTTGTTGCCTTGGTTGTCGTAGATAGGTGCAAAAGCACATCCGCTGCATATAACCTTTCCGCAACACGACATGTATATCCTTCCTGAGTCCAGTGTTGGTAACTGTATGAAACAGATTGGACAATCTTCTGCTGGCGGTGGTTGTTTGAATAGTTCTATATCATGTAACTTAGCGGACTGTTCAGCAGCAAGTCTGATATGTTCCTCACACTCTTTCTTATGTTTGTGTCGATGTTTCTTTTTGCATGAAGCATTACAATATTTCACTTGTTTACATTTGTTGCATATATTATTGATATCATCGCCTTCTTTGCCACAATTGGCACATACCGATACTATGTCCTTATCTTTATCTGTCGTACTCATGTGTTGCAATTTATCATTCACCTCATACTATCAATCTCCTTATTATTGCAACTACTATCTGATGGGCTCATCATTCTATTATTATTCAGATATAGTTAGTGTTTAAGCTCACTTGATTGATGACTAACTAGCGCGCAAGCGCGCTAGCCCTCCGGGGGCACCTGCGGTGGGCTTTAAGTTAGGGCCTCAAATAGTGTTTTCCCCGGTTATGGAGTCAGGGAGTAAAATAGTCACAATTCCCTAAAGGACGAGAAGAAATCCTCGCCAAATAAGGTGACACTTGATGTACAATTTGAAAATGTATAGTCTAGCGCAAGATAATCAACTCCTCTAATAACCATCTAATAAATCGCTAATAATAATCAATGCTGCTAAATAATACTGTTGCGTGTGGTGGATATAGAGGGTGCCGCCGTTTACATACAAGTATGGTAAAGATGGGGGCAGAGGACATACCTACCTAGGATACCAAAAAGAATCAAATTGAAGACTCGGGGTGTGTTGTTATTATGTTACTTTGTTTCTAGAATTGGCTCAGATCCTGGCTTAACGTGTGTAGGATTTGTGTTCGATATGATTGAATAAAGAGTTTTGATGCATATGATATGCACTTTTACTTATTTGAAGAGCTTAAATCCGTGTAAGGCTTAATATTAATCTCTTCTACTGAAGTAAGTAGATTATATCCCTGATTCATAATAACGACACCTTTCGTCCAATACAGCAGCTTTATTCCTCTGGAAACTCTTAATCTCTCCTAAGTATGTTTGATATGATTGTAATCCTTTCATGTAGTCTTTTTTTGTTGCATGTCCGTTTGAGTATAAGTTTTGAATCTGCTTTAAAGAGTCAGAGTCACCACTCCTGGCTGCAATTATGAAATGTTTTAACGCTCTATCCATGTCGCCTCCTTTCTTTTCCATAAGACCAAGATTGTACCTTGCTACTTCTTGTCCTCCAATAGCCGCTAGCTCGTAGTAATGTTTGGCCTTCTTCTTATCGACTTCTACCCCTTCTCCTAAATCATATGCAACACCAATACCGTTATAAGCTGTAGGATAACCAAGCTCTGCTGCACGATGGTAAAATTCTAATGCCTTGTCCGAATCTTGTGGTAAACTATATTCACATCCTAGATTGTAGATTGCAATAGGATCATTGGCCTCCATTCTTTTCATTAACCTTTTATCTTCTTCCTCTTCCGAAGCAGGTGGTGGAGTTCTGCAGAAAGGACACTTAAACTCAACAATTACATTGCCTTGGTCATCATAAACAGGAGCAGTAAGACACCCATTGCATATTCTCTTTCCACAGCATGACATGTAAGTATTTCCCGTGCCTAGTGTGGGCATCCGTATGAAACAAATCGGGCAATCTCCATGTAATGGTGGTGGTTGTTTGAATAGCTTTTCGTCATGTAACTCAGCGGCTAGTCTCATATGTTCCGCACACTCTTTTTTATGTTTGTGTCGGTGTTTCTTCTTACAGGCAGCGTTGCAATACTTTACTTGTTTGCATTTGTTGCATGTATTATTGACATCACTACCCTCCTTACCGCAATTGGCACATATCGACACTATATCCTTATCTTTATCTGTAGTCATGTTTTTTTGTAGCATATCGTAGCATATCGTTAACCTCGCATACACTTGACGTTGATGTACCGCCGTCAACCTCCTTATTGTTGCAACTACTATCTGATGTGATCATTATTCTATATAGTAGTATTTCCAAATAGGTAAGTGCGTTGTTTAAGAGGTACTTTTATTTGCTTGATAATGTCGTTAGTACAATCGATTAGTAGAGTTGCAGTAAGGTGACACGTGATGTGTAGAAATATGTGTAGTCTACTCGAGCGCAAGATAACCACTAAAACTTGTCCTTCACTAAGAAAGGATAATCAATAATACTATCTGCCTCTAGTACAGCGTATAATGGTGATGCAGTGTCGAGTAACTTGGTGTAGCTATGTAGCAGCAAGCAGGAAGTTGATAACAAGGGGGAGTCGGAGCTAGTCGGAGGTAGAGTTGAAAAAATAAAATAATGAATCGCCAAGAATAAAAAGATATCTCAATAATGAGAGGGGGTAGAAGATGTCTCAAATATCTTGATACCTTAGTACATGGCTCAGACGTAGCATTATCGTGAGTAGGGTTATATTGCTCATCTTAATGTGTGTTCTATGTGATTGAGTAAAAGAAGTAAATCTTTAGTTTTGCTATTTTTATACATATGATGTGCACTTTTACTTATTTGAAGAGTTTAAATCTAACTATCGTATTCATATTGTACTTATAGTTTTGATATTAATCTCTTCTACTGAAGTAGATTATACCTCTAAAGTCAATAGTAACGATACCCATCATAGGCCGCAGCAGCTTTATCCCTCTGTCGACTCTTAATCTCTCCTAAGTATGTTTGGTAGGATTGTAATGCTCTTGCGTAATCATCTTTTGTTGCATCTCCTTTTGTATATAACCTTTTAACTTGATCAATTGCCTGCTTCCGTCCGCCCCCTGCCGCAATCATGAAGTGCTTCAATGCTCTATCTATATTGCCTGCCTTCTTCTCAAAACAACCAAGATTATACCTTGCTGTAAGATCTCCCTTCATAGCTGCTAGCTCATGATAATGCAAACTTTTCTCCTTATCATCTTCTACACCGTCCCCCGTAGAATATGCATTGCCAATATTGCAATATGCTTTGGCATAACCAAGCTCTGCCGCTCGATGCCATAATTCTAATGCCTTCTTACAATCTTGTGGAAATCCATTCGTCCCATAATAATTGTAACATTCCTTCTTCTACTGTAGTAGGAAGAGGCGTTCTGCAAAAGGGACACTTTTTCTCATTATCAACTTGACCTTGGTTATCATAAACAGGTGCATGGATACATCCACTACATATAAATTTACCACAACACGTCTTGTACCTCGTCCCCGATTCAAGTGTAGGTGAACGTATAAAACAAATGGGACAATCTTCTTTTGGTGGAGGTTGTTTGAATAATTCTATATCGTGTAGGTTAGCGGCGTTTTGGGCAACAAGTCTGACATGTTCCTCACACTCTTTCTTGTGTTTGTGCCGATGTTTCTTTTTGCATGCGGCGTTGCAATATTTCACTTGTTTACATTTGTTGCATATATTATTGACATCACTACCTTCCTTGCCACAATTGGCACATATCGATACATTATCAATATCTTTATCTGTCGTACTCATGTTTTGTAACATATCGTTCACATCACAACTTGGTGAACCGTCAACCTCCTTATTGCCGCAACTACTGTCTGCAACTGATGTGACCATTATTATATATACTACTATTGCCAAATAGGTGAAACGTATTGTTTATTAAGAAGCAGGTACTTTTATTTGCTTGATATGACATTAGTAGTACAATGATTAGTTGCAGTAAGTTAGTAAGTTGACACGTGATGTGTTCAATTTGAAATATGTTTAGTCTACTCGAGCACAAGAATATCAACTCCACTAACTAACCAATAAATCGCTAATGATAATCAAGCCGCTAAATAATGCGTATGGTGATATGGAGGTGCCGCCATACTGCCATCATCATGAGGAGTATAAGGGGAGAGGGGGGGGAGAGAAAAAATGACAAATAGGATACCAAGAATAAAAGGATACAACGTTTTAGCGTATTTGTTACTCAAATAGAAGTTGTCTTCTTTTATTAGTATCATCAAGCTGCAATCCAACATATAAATTGATACCAAAGTTGTAAAAAAGCCACGTCACCAACCGTCATTTGAGAGATTGAGAAAGATGTAACTCTTTTCGTCATTTTTTTAGATCCGTATCACCACATCATACAGCTCTGCCTGATAGGTAGAGATATCGGCAGCACCGCATAATAAATTCACTAGCTCAAGTATACAGTTATATATCCTCTTCTTTAAACTCTTGGACAACAGCAGCCGACAGTCACTCGGATATCTCCTGGATACTATTATAGAAAAATGGCAACGACCAATGCGCAATGGTCTAATGCTTGTGATGAACTAATGATTAGCAGTAGTAAGCGGAAGCGACGAAATGATACTACAGAGCCATCAGCTAATAATATGGTCAATGATAGAAGTAATCGTCAAGCTCGTCAAATGCAGGGACGTCGACACAAACATACAAATGAACATTGCATTAAAGATATATCATCGTCTAATGAACGAAAGAGACGACGTCGTCGTCATAAAGAAGAGTTAGCATATAAAGCAGCAACTATTCAACAGGCACTAGATGATGATGATACAGGAGGACGACAATCACCGCACGATATGCTTATGAACAATCGACACGACGAGCATGCACTACTATCATCATCGGGTAGTGTTGATATCATGAACACAGTCAAGTTGGTATCGTCTACAGATTTTGATAAAGAAGAGGAAGAGGAAGACAATGCAGATTCATCATGGAGTAGCAATAACAATATGAACAAGCGGTATGGTATGTCATCGACGTCTATGAGTATGTATGAAGATCTTGTTCAATCGACGAGGCAATGTTACAAATCTCTCAATGAGAAAGATAGCAGAAAGTCTACTCGTACTACTGCTCATACTACTGCTTCTTCTAATGACAACAACAATGTACAATCTAGAAATGACAGTATCTCAAATGATAATGAAGAACGTTTAGAAGAGTCAAGAAGTACATTGACACCACCGCCAACAGTTAGACGCTCATCCTTCGATAACTTTTTTAATAGAAGTGCCGAATTATCAAGTAATATGGCTGATGATGAAAGTAGTAGTAAACATTCAGATACTTATAGTATTAGCTGTGGTGATGATGATCATGATGAGCCTAATCGTTTCCAGAAGAAAGAGCAGAAGAAAGTACATAGTGGATACTATTCAGTTGTTGGATAGCTAATTCTAGTTGACGCTGAAGTTATAACTTCAGTATAAGTGAATAGTATATAACATAGTCTAAGGATGATTATACTTCAATCAAAGCTGTCTTCTTTGCACATGACACAGGGTATCGGATGAATCAAATGATCCCAAACCTACCCCACAACCCTACACACCTTCGGCTTTATCAATATCAAGCCTAAATAACAAACAATGTTAAGACCTTATTGTTGATATGCACGTGTACAATAGACATGCACAAAGATCTATAATACTAATACTATCCGATCAAAGACGCTCATATCTTATGAGCTACATATGTGAAATGAGAGGATACACGCTATTAATTGTTTATCTAAAGTGCTCATGTCATATCCAGCTCTTCATGGTATCATATGAGTTATATCCGCCAACAAAAGAGATCTAATCCACACTCTTAGTTATGCTACTCTGGACTCTGACCCACGCCCCCCATCTTGCGAGAAAAAGATACCATTTTTTGAGCCGCCACTATTGATATGATGCTAGATATTCGAACACCAGAAGAAGGGCAGCAAACAGTAATAATGCTGAACGACGACAATAATGTTAGCGGACACGAGATAATGCAAACCACTAACCACAACACAGCGACGTCCAACATGAACATTGAAGAGACAGAGGAGACATTACCATCGTCACCGCAGCAGCCGTTCTATAGAAAACACAAGCAGCTTATTCTTATTGCAATTTGTACTTTTATTGTTATCGTTGCCGTATCTGTACCTCTGACGAGGGATACGCGCTCCAATTCATCTAATGTTAGAGCTGAGACAGATTATTTAAGTGGCAGTGGCATCAGTACAACTTATCCTACAACAACTACATATCCGTCACAAGCACCATCGGTAAGTCGGCAGTATTGATATCGAAATGTATCATATGTACATCTTTTTGCATCCAGTGTATAAAGAATATACAATCGTTTTTCGTTATTCATAAGATGTGCACATCATATGCATGTTTATGAAGTCGATTGCAATTGATATATGCATTTATTTTGTGTATCATATGCATGTTTATGAATTGCAAAATAGTGTCTAATGGTTTTGCATCTGTTTGCATTATCATCTCTCTTTCTATGTTAATATCAAAAGAATGCAATGAGGAATTGGGATCTAAATTACTTAGGAATGGATGTAGATTTTGGTATCGATAGTCCACATGAAATCGAAATACAGTATGAAATGGGTACTAATCGTCAATATGAAGTGGAATTACTAGCATTTGATTGTGAAACATCAATATCTGGGATATTGAATAGACCATTGGACATTATTAATGTTACATCAAATGTGGATAGTATAGAGAATGATGACGAACACGAACTATTGACTTTACAGTATGATATAGATAAGAGTTTGTTATCGAGTAGTAACATTTGGAATACAGAAACAAACGAAGTAAAGTTATGTTCAGTTGTAAGATTAACTTATTACTCTGATGACGATGCCCGTCTGTGGGTCATAACACAAGATAAACGAAAGATTAACATCTATGTTGACTTAACTGTTGGTTTTACTGTTGGTGGTTACGATGGCAGTAGTAGTGGTGCGGGGTTTGGTTTTGAGATTGAATTAGAGCCATTGGGTAATGAAACAGATGATAATAGTGATAGTGAAGAAGACATCGGGGGCTAGTTGGTGGCATAGATAGACCTAAAGATGAATTGATACAATAGAATCGATAGTAGAGCTATTATTTCAAATCATAAGGTGTCTTAACTTTAGTATATAATGCCGTGTAGTTATTAAGTTCGTATGTGTGGCAACTTAACGTTCTTCTTCGGTTACGATGAACAGTTAGATGCACAAAAGGGTCCGCCTTTCTTTTCCCTAGGCATATCTGTGTAGGTACAACCTGTTTTCAGAAAGATGCCACCCGCTCTATCATATGGAAAACCACTATCTCTCCATTTACATAAATCCTGATTATATGTAGTGGCATTATAGAACTTGTCATTCATATTTGAACAGCGTGAGATAGACCATCTCGATAAATCTATGTTGAACGATTGAGCATTCTCAAACATTTCCCTAATAGAGAACCAATAGTGAGTGATGGAGAATACATACTGTTAGTAACACCCAAATCACTCGAGATTCTTACCTCATTGTTTCCACCTTTGATGTATTCCAATTAGATATGTCAGAATTAAACGACACCGCTCCCCTAAACATATCGTTCATCTTCCTATGAGTGCAAAGATCAAGCGAGTGAGTTGTTTTGTATCTCAATAACATGACCATAGATAAACAGCGACACATAGACTCACGTGACGGACGATGTATTCCACCTTGAGAGACCACTGTTGAAACTAGTAGCACGGTCAAACCTAGTGACATATATAACAGGAGATGAGAATGAGATTGTTCGACAGTTTTAGAGTGCATATTACCCATCCTCTTTACACTCACATGCTATTCATTGTTGTAACACTCGATACGTCCCAATCTAGGCAATAAGCGATTGACAATGGTGAGGGTATTAGTATCAGTATAAGTACAAAACCATATGCCATAGACTACAACTTCTTCTTCTGCTTACCTGACACGTCACGACTAAATGATCTCGCAAAACTGAATACATTTGCCATGTTTATGACGCTAGAAGTGTTCCAGACTGAAAGATTCCGATCAAAAGATGTAGCACCGGCAAACATATGATCCATGTCTTGTGTAAAGTGGAGGTAGGTAGTTTGTAAGTACGGGTCGAAGACATATCATGCATGGAGTTTCTGTGTCATAACTCTTACCTTGGACGTTACTCACGTCCCATTTGCTTATATCCTCGTTGAAAGTTCTCATCCGTGCAAACAAGAACGACATATCTGTTATATTGCCAACGCACCATGTGTTCATCTATGGATATAGTGACGGAAGAGAGAAAGGTAGATTAGTTTGACATGTGTGATATGCACATATCATGTGCACTTTACCTTCATCGATCCTATACACTATAACACAACAACTCACTGGCCATCCATATGTTCTCCCCACGTGACAAGTCTTATCATTGACACAGTTTTGTTCATTAATGTATTGATCAACGGCCAAGTTTAATTCTCCAAATGTTTCAAAACATGGATTAACTACTATTTCATTACTTCTTTTTGATGTCATGATGCCAAAAGCAATAGATAATGCCGCCACAATCAATACTAATATGGAAGTTAGAATCTGGACACGTCGTTGTTTATACCAGGGTTTAGAAATTGTTGCATCATATACTTGTGATTGAACAAGATATGCTTCTGTTGTACGAAATGCTGTAGCCACATTAACATCTGCGTCCATGGTATTATTATCATTCACTGTTGATGATGTTGTATCACTCGTTGTTGCTGCTGCTGCTGTTAACGTTGTTGTATCTGTTGTGTTATTGATTGAACTACTAATCCTATCATCCGCTATTGATTCGTCATAATCTCTATTGCTGTATACTATATTACTTGGTCTATCCCCGCATGTGGCTGCATTAGAACTATCTATATCATATGCCTCGCTTATACTATTAATACTTTGATTGATACTATTCTGAGTATATACATTGCCATCATTATTCATAACTTCTATATTAGTAGTAGTATTATTTGATGTTGTTGTATTTCGAAGTTTATTTGCTAATCTCAATTTGGTTGCAATATCTGCCGATTTAATTGTATCATCCTCAGATGCAATCATATCATTAGTAGGTCCGTCATCTTGTTCGTCTATATATTCGATTCCGTTTGATGAGCAATTTGATCCCTCGGTGTTGGTATTATTGTTTGAGGTTGTAGTTGATTCGGTATGTGTTGTTGCAATTTGATGATCTGACGAGACGTCAGCAGCTTGATGCTGTATAGATGATGATTGTGCATTATTAGTGTCGTTAGGTGCAATTGATGATGATTGTATTGCAATAGGACGACGCAATAAAGGTGACGTAATACCTTCCTCAATATCATCGTCGTTTTCCTTTCCATTCGATATGGATGACATAATTGTATGGAATATTGTGTAATGTTGTTACTCGACTTATAAGTAGTATGTGATGAATAGAAAGAAGTGTGATTTGCGATGGTGTATCAAATATCTTAAATTGATACCACTATGTATGTAGATGTAGCCCTAACCATTATCCTGCGCCGATAACAATATCAAATAATTGTTATTGACATTGATCTCTCGATTGATTTTGTATGTCAGCAGCAACTCTTTATGTCGTACGGCAAATGCTTACATGTGGAATAAATATTAAAACAGAAGTAACTTACTTGGCTTCTCAGAGGTCGGTTTCATTGCCACCCATATGCCTATATATTGATCACCCCATATTGTATGGGTGTGTAACAAAGTAATGAACACTCCCAGCACATATTTAGAGCCCTCCATCATACTTTTACAGCCCTTGGTTGGCAGGTTTCTTGCCTTAGATCTCAATTTTCTGCCGACTTTCAGGCAACGTTTGGCCATCAAGAGGTACCTCAGAGATGTAGGCTTGCTACTATAGAGCTTGTTTGGCATTGCTTATGTGTATAACAGGATGATAAACACTCCCAGCATGATTGTGGTGCCCTCCGTCATACTTTTACAGCCCCATGTTGGCAGGTTTGCTGCCTCAGATCTTGATTTTTTGCCCACTTTCAGGTAAAGTTTGGCCATCAAGTGTTAGTATGCCATCATGTTTGTGCTGCAATAGTGGCTGTTTGGCACTACTTGTGTGTATAATAGGATGATGAAAACTCCCAGCATGATTGTAGGGCCCTCCATACTTTTACAGCCCTCATGTTGGCAGGCTTCTGATTGCCTCAGATTGGGCAAAAATCCATATTTCTGCCAACTTTCAGGCGATGTTTGGCCATCAAGTGGTGGTAGGCCATCAAATAGGTCTACAATAGTGGTTGTTTGGAATTGTCTTTGTATAAAAGGAGCATCATATTCCTTCTGTCATGCTTTAATAGCAAAATTTTAGCAGGTTTCTTGCCTCACTTTGGGCAAAAATGGCCAATAACAAATCTTATGATGTTCAGGTGGTGTTATGATGTCATGTAGGTACTACAATATTGATTGTTTGGCATTGAATAGATATGAATTAAGACAATGAACACTCACAGCATGTTTGTAGGACACCCATCATACTCATACTGTGACACTCATTTATCGCCTCAGATCCTGCTTTTCTTGCCAGCGCCTTCAATTCATCTCCGAATTACAATCTTACTGATTCATCACAATTCGATAGCTTGACAAGTGATATGTTTGCTGATGTTATGGGTATGAAACAGTCTATCAGTACCAGTGATGTTGAGATCTCATTGCTCAGATCACCAACTACATTGCACCATTACACTTGAATAAGACGTCAATACTCGCCATCATGGCACAACAGTTTCATTACTCTTCACAGACTCACAACACTCAATACTCAAGCAGCACCATTGTCACAGATCCTGACAGCAATAAGGAGATTAACAATGTGTTGGTTGCATCTTGGTTTGTTTGGTCAGCTCTTGGTGACTGTTCATCATCAACAATAATACGGTCAAATGAAGTATCACATCGTAACTTCTCAAGAGCTGATTTGAACAACGCTGCTAAGAAGGCATATAGTAGTGCATCTGCAGAGCAACCGACCAACAAGCAAGTGCGGTGACACATCTAATCTAATGAACAATTTCCAGCATGCCTTTGTTTTGTTTGGCTGTGGAACGGGGAAGAGCGGCATATACATCTTGTAACAGCTTGCCATATACATCTTGTAACAGCTTGCTTGTTGCATGTATGGCGTCAATCGTCCAAAGAGTATTTTTATCTCCCCACACAACGCTCTACTTGCAATGCATCATATGCAAGCTAGGAAGTATTTCCTTGGAACAAGCTTGTGTATAGAGAAGTTACTCCCATCCGATGCAGCCGGTGAAATCTCATCCGACTTTGACTTGCTATTCATCTCCATCCATGCTTTCAAGGATTTGATGGACAAGCATCCCAATCAGCTTCAGCAATAGAACATCAAAAATATCTTCATTGACGAGTATCACAACATATTTGGCGAGCTGTTCCGTCAAATAAAGTCGTGGACATCTCTACGTAACTTGGCAAGGCACAAGATCAAAATCACTTTACTATCAGCAATGGCCAACACATTACTCATGGACTTTGTTGGTTATTATCTCTGGTTGGGAAACTATAAGGTCATTGGAGAGTTAGATCAGTATCCAATACCCAATGTTGTAATCAATGTCGAACGTTATAGTGATGCTGAAGTGTTATCTGTTCTTGTTCAAAGAATCAAACAGTTGAATATCATTAAGAAGGATCAGACGTTCAAGATACATATTTTTGTCATGACTAAAGATGATGCTGCTGCGGTTCATGAAGCGCTATCAGCTGAGAGTGTATCATGCTTAAAATGCTTACAAGTGATCGTCTTCAGAGCAAAAAGGAGGATACGATGTTTGCATGGGAAGAAAGAGACGAGCAATGCATGGCGTCTACTATTGTTAATGGAATTGGTAATGGAGCGGTCGAAGATGTCTTTGTATACAGGACAAGCTATTCTTTGTTTCACCTGATACAATCACTTGGAAGAATCCGCGCGGCAAGACAGAATCATGATTATGCAACACTTCACATCTTCAACACTGGATATGATCCGTCAAGATCTGGGGAGTTTGAACATCAACTTAATGATACCAAGGTGAAGAATATGGTGCCCGACAGTACAGATAATACAACCTTGGAAAAGTTCTATCAAGATCTGTTCAATATACAAGGTTATCAAGACTTCATCTCAATGCTACCAACAGCTATTATTCTTACACTGCGGAATACCATCAGACGTTTGCGAAATGTGCACCAACTGTAGAAAGAATCATGCAATGTCAGATGCGGCTATACAGGCTAGAGCAAAACAAGATCAGATACTAGAATCAAATAAAGAGTACTACGTCAACAATTGATAATAATGAAAGAGCAATGTGTGGTATGTAAGCGGTCAACATGCAATGGAACGATTGCTAAATGTCTTGATAAAGACAGTAGGCATTATTGCTACAGCTGTCATGCATATAGTTGTGGCAAAAACTATCATCAAAATTGCACAGCATAACTAATTGTTATCGTTAATGATGGTCAAATATGTCTGTTTTGCTTCTTGGTATTAGATAAAGACATACGAGAATCAAGTACAAGGGATGAACACAGAGTAGGACATTGTATATTCAAAGATCGAATCAAAC
>Ga0214478_101138_pt1 | contig 14058 bp, 11 predicted proteins | sample M1_20Mar14CPVII9_2_FD_178001 | JGI IMG/M metagenome (GOLD analysis project Ga0214478, IMG submission 178001) | Marine eukaryotic communities from Monterey Bay, California, United States - M1_20Mar14CPVII9sort6BwellD7 | ecosystem: Environmental > Aquatic > Marine > Unclassified | place: USA...
ATATCAGTTAGATTTGCACCTTGAGGAATATCATCAAGGATATCTTCGAATGCTTCATTGGTCGGGGCTTTGTTTTGATATATAGTATGATCGTATGAGATGAGTACACATGATATGAGCAAAGTAGAGATACGAGAACGTGACAAACGAAAGAACAACTTCTTACCAAACAAAGTTAAGGGCCCGTCTCCTTCAAGAGCACCCAATAGACCAGTTAAGTCAGCAATACCAACAAGGATTGAATATGTAGAGTTATTATTCTCGAGAAACTCAGCAATTGTCAAGCAAGGAGTTGGACCTGGAGTACCGATAATCGGAGCGTTTGTCGGCTGTTTCGAAGGTTGAGATGATGGTTGTCTTGAAGGACCAGCTGTTGGACTTTGTGAAGGCTGTGTGATATGAAGAGAAAGAACGAGATATGAAGAGAGTGAGTGTATGTATGATAATGTGATATAATAAGGCATCCTCTCATGTCAAGAGATAAGAATATAGCACAGCTCATATACAAAACAAACAAAAGCTTACCTCTTTTGACGGCTGAGATGTCGGGACAGACGTGGGTTGAGATGATGGGGCAGACGTGGGCTGTCTAGACGGTGCCTGTGAAGGACTATTGGAAGGTGAACTTGAGATAGGATCGTTATTCGGCGATTGTGTCGGTGCTCTACTTGGAAATTGCGTTGGATTTCTAGAAGGCATCATGGACGGTTCGACAGATGTCGAAGGAGAATCAGAACTAACCGAAGGATGTAAACTAACGCTTGGCAAATTAGAAAATGAAGGCAACTGGCTCGGAACTTTAGTGTCAGACGGCAATTGACTAGTAGACGGAAGTGAACTAACACTAGGAACACTTGATAATGAAGGGAATTGACTAGATGTATATATAAGTTCAAGTGAGCATAAGATGTGTCACAAAAATGAAAATGGGATACCGTTCTAAATACCTAAAGAGACACAAGATGTGTCAACTAACTACTTACCTGGGCTCACTAGAACTTGACGGCTTGGCAGATGTAGAAGGTTGTAAACTAATGATGATATATGATATGATGTATGAGAGAGTTTGTGAGTAAAGAAGAAATGTGCACAAAAATGGAAAAAAGGATACCGCTAAAAAAGAGACACAAGATATGTACTGGACTCACCTGGGCTCACTTGATTCTGATGGGACGTATGATGGTTGTTGTGATGGTTGACTTGAGGGTAAACTTGATAGAGAGGGCACTGTACTAGCGCTAGGTTGTGATGACGGTTGTGACGACTCTGATGGAACTAGACTTTGGCTTGGCTGTATTGATAAAGTTGGACTTGCTGTTCTTGCTGATGAAGAAGTGCTGCCATTGTCTAATACCAATCCCGAATCTGTCCCTTCTGAATCCGAGGGTATCGTGGTTTGTTTCATGTAGATTATCGATCCAGACCATGTAATATCATTTCCGTGTACTACACTTGCCGGGATGTATATACACTTCATATCGTTATTAACCGTATCCTCTTCACTATCTCTGTCGGTAGTATCAAAAGTAGATGCCAAGATAGTTCTATAGTCAACATTCTTTGTTACCGTCTTACCATTGTCATCTTGTACATTGATACTGTCGATTTCAATATACAACTGTACCCTGCTTTGCTGTTCTTGATTGGTACTCGTTGTAGAGATCTTATCAACCTCCATTAGATCTCTATTATCTGAATGATTATGTTTATACCGATGGCCTTGATTCTTCTTCTTCTTTTTTGGGGATACAGTATGCTTGTTATGTTGAATCTGTTGTAAGAACGATGCGGCCTCGTCATCTTTGTTCTTCAGGCTAATCTCATCCGATGCTGCTTGATGTTTCTCAATCCAACTATCCCATGAATCAGTTAATGAATTTGACCAATTATGAATTGCATTAGTCTCTCCTTCTTCTTGTTGACTACCGATCGTATCATCAGTATAGATTTCGGCACAGTCTGATTCAACTAAGTCACCGTTATATGGAGTAATTACAATCTTATTAACATCTGATTCTGAATCCGATTGTTGATTCCATGTATCCCAATCGAGTAGTGAGTTTGACCAACTATTGATATTCCTGCCTTCTTCTGCAGCGACTTGTTGTATTCTAACGAGGTCTCCGTTGTAAAACTGTGCCACACCCTGTACTAGACCACTATTCATATTAACGATAAGCAGTGCAAAATCATCTTGATTGGCCGCAACTAAATAAACAACATTCTTCTCATAGTCATCTATTAAATCACCATAACTAAAGGTTGATCCATCTACAGCTGAGATTTTAGTACGCGATGGAATTTCATTTGTTTGTACTTCTATCAGATCAATTTGATAGTTCTCTTTCATATAGATTATTATTTCATTTATGTTTGTTAATCGTCGTCGGTGAGAAGAGTTATCGGCAGCAGCAGAAGAGGGGATGGATTGAGTAACAGAAGAGAGGTCGTTATTCCAAAAGCTAGAAAGTAAATGTGGTGCCATCTCCCTCTTATCAATTTGCTCATCCTCCACTGCCTTATCTCTGTCTCCTTTTTGTACAAGTAATAGTTGTCGTTTGTTGATTAGATGATTTGTTATTCGATTACTCTTCTTACTTATTACATTGTTATTGTTGTCATTACTATCGCCGCCATTGTGGTCAGTATTGATGCTATATCGACGTAGTGATTTGTCAAGTAGATTTATTCGATTCCGTTCTGTAAGTTCAGCTGCTGATATTGTTGTAGATGTTGATGCTTGACAGCATGTTAGAAGAGTGACTATAATTGCAATGTAGGATATCATGGCCGTCTGATATTTATATAGTTTTACAACTCTTAATTAAATTTGATCTTCTTTATCATATAATCTCTAAGTCCTAACTCGCATAACTATACCTGCAATATGACAATATAAAGAGCCATAAGGCAGTCGGTGTTGCTTAGTTGTTATTATTGGGGGATGCGCCGGCCTACTGAATGTTACTGCATATTTTGGGTCTCATGATATAGGTTCTTCTGACGTCGGACCCTTTATATTGATACACACCATTCTTGTAAGTTATCAAGATCAAAATTCACAGAGTCACTGAATTGATAATGTTTTGCCATGTGTACTTATATCTCACCTTTGCAGCCTGGTATCAATACGTAGTCTGCAGTACTTGTTGGATCAACATGGGCTCTCTGCTACTGGGGAGCTGGACATTCAACTATTCCTAATGCTTCGACATTGCAACTGATGAATAATGAACAGATACCTCAATCGATGCTACTCAACTCTCTTTTGAGAATGCCAATGGTATCTGATGGTATCAAACGAAAAGCATCCTCTGCTTTGGTAAGAGAGATAGTGTATCAGTTGATTATGTATTGCATATCATATTGTACTCATACACATATTACTCTAAAACAACTAATGTATTTGCAATGCAAAGCTGAAAGTTGAAAGAGCATCAAAGAATAGCAGACCAGTTGTATACGTACAACAAAAAGTACCATCACTTGATGTAACTCGTGTATGTGTTTCCTATACTGAGGCTAAGTTCGGAAGATTATTCTTTAAACCCATCACCATACCAGCTAGAATATGGCTTTCTTGGAAGGGTACAAAGTTGATACAGAATGTTTGCTCAAATAAAGACGATACTAATACAAAAAAGAAACATACAGCATTCATATATGAGAGGAGACGACATCGTGATCAGTACATCAAAAAGAAGCGGCAATTTGAATCTACATATTCTATCATCGAGAAGTAAGATGTTTAATCGAGAATGTATGGTGTATGGACTACAAGAATAGATGAGCTAGTGATACCAAGATATACGAATGTTATAAAACTTCTTTTATTTTCAACATGTAATCATATCATCATCCCGACATTCAATTCATGCGTCACATATAATATCATTACCCATTACCCTAACGACGCCCACGTTTATGTAGTAACTTCCTTGCCTTGCCATCCGTAATACTTTCCAAGTCTTCTTCTTCCATAATCTTCTTCTTTTTCCTAATCAAACGATTCATTGTTTCTTCCTCAGCAATTTTTTGTTGCTCCTGTATCAAAGATGTGTCATCTGAGGGGTATACTTTGGCAGCTTTTGTGCTAGCCGTCTGTGTGTTCATCATATCGACAGTATGACTAACCAATGGTTCAATATTTTGATCAGCTTGTTCTTCATTGTTGTGCATGCCGTGTGTTGCTTGATTCTTCTTGATACGATTTTCTCTAGCTTCCTTGTGATGTTTGCGCCTTGCTTTTTGTAATTCATTGTGTTTCTGTTTGTGCCCTCCAGCTTTCTTCTTTTGTGGTCCTAAAGTGCTCTTCTTTCTACGCTCTTTGTGTTTCTCTCTCTTGGTCGTTGTATCTGTATTGCCATTGGTATCTTCTTCTTCGTCCATCAATGGTACAATAAGAGAATCACTCAAAGACTCGAGTTCACCATGATCTTTAATATTTTCTTCTTCAATAGTATTCTCAATCTCTGCTTCAACTGTATCAACTTCATCCATAATCTCACCCAAATCATATTTCAATACCTCCATTTCATCTTCCAATGATGCTAGTTTTTCATCACTCTCTTCATCGTCATCGTATAGCTCAAGACTTGAATCTTCTGGAGATGGATAATCTAACCAAGTGGGAGATGGTGTATTACTGCTTAGATTCCTCTCCTTTGGTGATAGATTGTCTATTGTTTGTGTAGTCGCCTCATGGGCAGAGCATTGCATTGTGATCGCGAGCAACATTGAGATTGGAAAGTGTACCATGATTGCAAGTCAATACTTGCGTGTTAACACTATTCTATTCTGTGTGTTTGTATTGTCTATAATTAGTGTAAATGGAGTGCGTGGAGAGTCAACTCGCTCTACTCATTACTGGCAGTGCTAAATTTTGACAATCATGTGATTGTGAAGCGGCCCCTCGTTAATTATATAGGCTTGCAATACCCATTAAGAGAGATATATCATATCAATAGTAGATATATCCATATTCCACCATGAGCACTACTGACGACAACGCCGAGGTTGTTCTCCGTCCATTTCATGAAAGTAGACAGAATCGTCATGCCTATCTTTCTCGAACAAACTCACTCCTCACAGCTCTCAACAGTACCAACACTGAAGCTACACTTCTAACACTACCCAATATTAGTGGCAGTGAAGAGCGTCGTCCAACATCGACTTATATCATTCGTCCTCTATCAACCAAGGAGCAAGCAACACTACTTGATCCTCAGCAATGTAATTGTCGTCTAGAATCAAACAATGCAAATGCGCAAATTATGTATCGAGTTGCAGGCAATGGTGAAGGATCAACAATGTCAAACTGGGATATGAGTGCATCACTCAAAGCCCAAGTACATAATAATACCTTCAGCGGAAATGTCATCCTAGGCGTGTTATTAGATGGTCCAGATTCAGTTGAATTGAACAACAACAAAGGCAAAAAGTTGAGTAACATTATTGGAATTAGTAATAATAGTCTCATACAAAATTCCATACTTGAACCAGGATGTTCCATTCATAAGAATTCTGAAGTGATTTCAACACATGTTATGAAGTATGCTGCAATTATTGGTTGTGGATCTATATCATATAATAAAGATGATGTTGCAAAGAGTATATCCAAGTATAATTTTGATATGACATTAGGATCAATGGATGTTGAGGTAGGTCCAGAGTCGGGTGGTGGACGGGTTGTTAATGTTACAATTGAGAATACATTAGTTGATGTATGTCATGCATTGAATATGGATTCAAATGGTGGTACGATTGCTCCATTGTATCAACCTAGCAAGGATACTTTAGGAGAAGTAAAGATGAATGTCTTGTGTCCACACTCGGCATTACTTCATACTCCACAAGTTCATCATGTACATGTATTACCATATGCATCGATTGATTCGGCCACATCAGTATCATCTGCTATTCTACTACCCAAATCAACCATCAAGTCTGGCTCGACAGTCTCACATGCTTTACTTCAATGGTCATCAACTATAACTTCCCAATCAGATGCACATCATGTACATTTAATGGAATGCGCGTGTGTCGGTCCACATTCCTTCACTACCAACACAATCTATGGTCCAGATAGTCACGTGTCCGGTGGTGAAGTACATTGCACAATCTTTGGTCCTAATGCCAACTCTCATCATCAATCATTATTGATTGGTATCTTGTGGCCACTAGGACGGGGTAATGTCGGCTATGGAAGTAACGTTGGGTCGAATCATACTGGACGTATACCTGATCAAGAAACAAGTGTTGGAGAGGGTACCTTTTGGGGATTGGGTTGTGTTATTAAATTCCCAGTCGATATGACATGCAGTCCGTATACTATTGTTGCAGCCGGTGTGCAGTTGCCACCACAACGTATTACAATGCCATTTTCACTCATTACTGATGGTCCGGGAGGCATGAATCAATTAACACCCGGGTGGTTGTTACAATACAGTCCATATACTATTGCAAGGAGTGAGGTAAAGTTTGCAAATCGCCGTACGGCAAAACGTCATGATTATTACACTGGTTGGAAGATATTACGTGCAGGTATTATGGATTTGTTGGTGAATGCTAGAAGTTCACTAGTATATGCTGGCCAGCAGCAGAGTGCTGGTGAGAAGAAGATGGCTGTATACAAGACGGAAAAGTCAATTCCTGGCTTGGGTGCCAATCAATTGACTGAGAAGGGTCGTCAGATTGGTATCAAGGCATATACGGACGCTATTCAGCGGTATGCATTGCGTGGTTTGCTTGAGCGTTTGGTTACTCTTGTGAACAGTCAAAAGACTGGTTTGACATTGAATCAAGTCCTTGCACATGTAGGATTAGAGGGCGTTGATCAAGATAGTGCAACTAGTCTCGGTGCTCCTTCCAAGTCGGTTGTAAACTGGCCAGTCCTTCCATGGAATGAAGAGTCTCATACATCCTCTGAAGCTGTTTGGGATCATCAACATAAAATGCTCTTAAACGAACTACCTTCGATCCTATCTTCAACAAACAAGACATCTCCTATCCTTTCGCGGCTCCTTGAGAAGTGTATGGCATTAGAAGATGATCATGCCAAGAGAGTATACAAGAGTAAATCTCGAGATGATGCTCGCGGAGCAAGCACTGTTCCGGGCTATGCCGATGTTCATATAGCCGCCGAGAAGGATTCAGTTGTATTGGCAGCCAAGAAAGAAGCCGATGATGTGAGACAAGATGTCAAGTTGGTAGAGGCAGCGATTGGAGGAGGAGTCGTTAGGAGTCGTTTGTAGTTTGGATTTATTTGAGTTACTTGGAATGAAAGGGAGGGGGTACTGTTGGTAAGTCATATCTGTAATTAGTTTACATATAAGTTAAGACAGACTAGACCTCATATACTCATTAAGTCTGTCTCTCAATTGATTGATTGTAGTCTCTCCCTTGACATGATCTAAAGCCCAAGAAATGGAACAAATGACAAGGTAAGTGTGCACTCATGATGTGTACTTTTGTGAAACAACAACTAAACTAACTCACACAACACATTGCTTCTTTATACTTGATAAATTTGAATACCCTCATCAGTCTTCATTGTGTTCAAACAATCGGCAGCAAACAAAGTATTGGGTGTGGTATCATCTTCACTCGATGTCTTTTGTTTCTTAATGACGGGTGCATAATAGACGGGGGGTGGCATTTCATATACAGGTGGTGGCATTTCGAAGGGTTGAGGCATTTCATAGACAGGTGGTGGCATTTCGACAGCGAGGCTTTGTGGAGGGTCTCTCTTCTTCACCTTACTCTCCTCAGTCTCCTCCCCAGGTACTTTATTGTTTGTCCACGAGTTATCCTTGTTGGAATCACGAAGTTTCTGTGCAGCCTTCACTTTCGCTTGTTCATTGCCTACATCATACCACAACATTCTCTCGTCTTGCTTGAGAAATCTACCAGGAGGTACTTGAGCACGCCACGCCGATACAATCTCTTGAGCAATAATTGGCTTCTGACTTCGTTTGGCAACTTTGTATTCATCCTTCCTTGTGCATATCAATTGTCTAAATCGTATATTGCCCGGATTATGATTCGTCCCTCCTCCCCTTCCAATCATTACATCATGTTGACCTGGATGGGTGATGTTGGTATAAGAATAGGGTGCTGACATTGTTGTTGGCATTGACATTGTCGTTGTTGTGGATGTTATGAACATTGACATGATTAGTATGTGGTAATCTCTTGAGTTTATAGGTGGGAGATGGTGGCTTCAATTATGTGTATATCAACTCCTGTCAAGGGAATAAGAACGTTCTATTAGTATCGAGTTGAGATGAAGAATGAGAATGACGATGTGATTTTGTGAGGATGAAAAAGAGTTGAAAAAAATCTCAGTCGCAAGAGGGACTCAAAAATTACTCCTTTGTCTTCGACTCTCAAACTCTTCCACAACATAATTAATTCAACATGATAACATCAATAGCTCATCAACAATATAATAATAACGACGGGTGGGAAGAAGATGATAGTAGTGGTATGATGATGGATTATGAATTAGCAGTAGCAGCCGGTGATCAGTATAATAATGACGATCAACGAGATGCTGCCGTCGGCGGCGGCGATTATAATAATATAAATCAGCAGTGGTCCAGTACGAATAATAATAATAATAATAATGATGATAATAATATACACCACATTTTACTTGATGAAGAATATTATCATAATGACAATAATGCACAGCGTGATATAATGCAGCATCGTCAAAATAATAATTTAAACATGCATCAAGAGGATGAGAATAATAATTATTATTATTATGAAGAAAATAACAACAGTATCGATGGTGATGAGGAAGTTGATCGTAATAGACAGCAACAACTATCCTCTGATAATAATAATAATTACAATCAATCACAATATAATCAACAAATAACATACTCTCGTCAAGATGAGGTAAATAGCCATGCGTATGCGGCAGAAGATTATAATATGAATGAAGAAAATGAGAAACGTAAAGAAGGGTGTGTTACAAATAGTATGAATAATCGAACAGTTTATGAACCAAGACAATGGCATGACGATTCTGAATATTCATATAACAACAATAATAAGGATGAGGAGAGTATTAATGTTAATCGGCGGCAACAAGAGCAGTGCAACAACAGTAGAGAAGAAGAGGAACAAAGCTACTACGAAAATGTAGAATACTGCCAACAAGATAATAATTATAATACAGAAGCTGCAGCATCAAATGATGAAGGAGAAGGAGATTGGCACTATGATGGAATTGATTTCAACCAAATACAACGTCCACCTTCAATGTTTAATAACAGTCAAGAAGATGACAACAGCTACTATGATGAAGATGATGAACAAATTATTAATCAACAGCAGCAGCAGCAGCAAGATGAAGTACCAAGGGAAGTCTCATTCGTTCCTGGTCAAGATGATAGTCAAGAGTATGATGATCAGTCTTTAGATTATAGTCAACAGGAACAACAACAACGCAAAAGTGACGATTTAGTTTACAGTGATGATGACTCTTCCATTGATTCAAATAACAACAGTGAAAAGTATCACCAACAACCTGCAGCACAGCCAATCTTTCATGGCACGTCAGAGTCACTGGATGTTATTCATCGAATAGAATCAGTCATGGAAAGTCTACTCAAGTATCTTGATAAGAAGGAGGCACCCGTACTTCGTGGCTATGTTCAAAGCAGTAACAATAACAGCTTGGATGATTGTGATGAGAGTGTAGAGGAAGATGATCCAGATGCCTTCCAACCAACATACAACACATTAGGAGGTGGAGATCCAAAGTTTCACCGTAGCTTTGGCAATATTGCTCAATCAAGATCGTTCACTTCTATTTGTCTTGTCATGTCTTTCATTCATCAACTATTACTATCCAATCGAACAACTACGACACGAGAAGTGTATTATGTATTCGTTACACACTTTCGTAATCAACGTGAATGTGATGGTGTGATACTGGACGTTGCAAAGATACTAGGAGTCTCACGTCGTTCATTGGGCTTGTCGGCAAGTCCAAAAGGATGGTTCTGTGGATGTGTTGAAATCACTCGTGTTGGAACTCTACCCTCCTCTGGAAAGGACGTGAGTGGTTGTATTGATGGAACAGCTCTATCATCTATCCAAGGCTTGCCGATCACAAAGGAATGGACTGAACGTGATAGTTCGACTGGATGTACAATTGATGGTGTTGAGATTAAGATTAGCTCAAAGGATGCCAAGGTGATACTCGTTATTGAGAAGGAGGGCGTGTACAATCGCTTGTCGGAGGAACGAATCTTTGATAGATTCCCTTGCATACTAGTCACTGGTAAAGGCTTTCCCGATTTGGCTACACGAGCGTTGGTTAGTACACTTCACAATGAGCTCGAGCTACCGGTTATTGGTTTGTGTGATTGCAATCCGTTTGGCATATCAGTCCTTTCTTTATATCATTGTGCTGGTGAACGAATGGGTGTTGATGGACGCATGAGATACAGTGTCCCGATTCAATGGCTAGGTCTACGACCATCAGAGGTTGCTCGTCTCAAGGATGATTTGCCAGAGACGGTCTTTCAAAAGCTAACAGATCTTGATAAGAAACGCATGACCTCACTGCTCGATCCAAATCATAAATTCTTATCCGAAGAAGATGAAGAAGAAGTTCGTGACATGGAAGATGCTGGATACAAGGTTGAGTTGGAGGCATTATATTGGCTTGGACCTGACTACACGGGTAATTGGGTCGTTAATATGCTCCGGAATGAGTATGATAATGACAATGAAGGTAGTGATAATGAAGATATAGAGTGTAGAAATGTAGCTGAGGAGAGTGATGATGATTTCTAATATGTATGTATATTGATATGATGAAATGAAGATGTTGAGCGTAATATGAAATTATTGTTTGTGGCTTTTATGTCGTAGTAAAGTAATGTTTATTGATAAATGTTGATCACAAATACTTCCTCTAGGTGCTAATACATTGATTTATAAAGTATAATGTCTCTCAGAAGCAAACTAAGTTAACCATGTATTTGCATGTACTGTTTGCTGACTTGAGATAAGTGTAGTAGCATATGACACCAATCTGTTTGGTTTGCAAATACATTCTTCTTATACTGCTGGTTACAAATCCGTAATCTCAGTCGATACAACACACATCGATTGATGATGGATCGACTAGAATAAGATACTTCGCCATCAGTGATTATTACAGAATAATCATCACTATTTTGATGGTGGTACTCTTTTGGTGTCGGCACAATCCATTGCAGTGCTCTTAATAGATTAAGATCTCCTCTACCATAATTAGTATTGACACCTCTCACATATCCATCCATTCTATCTCAGAGTACGTGGGGCCGTAATTTCTCGTAATGGGTTCAAATGAGGTATCTTTTCTTTGTTCAAATCATGGCGGTCGAAACAGTCGAGACAGCATGCCAAGAAAAACACCGCCTACGACATCGGCATAACCCCAACAAGAAGTCAAAGACGAACTGCTAACAATACTAACAAAACAACAACGAAAGATATTAGTCTTATTAGGAAAGTAATCTTATAAAGGATTTATTGGTATTTCAATCTATCTTGTGAGGTTTTTGCCGCCACAAAACACATCTCTGACATTGATATCCTCTCATAATTTCACTACAGCGGTTTGAAACAACCCCCAATACTCTCCTCCTTCCTCCTATTGCAATACAATACATATATAATCATGGTTGAAAAGCGTACTATCAAGATAAGCGTTGCCGTAATGGCCATCGCCGCACTAGTTATGGGCCTTGCCATTGGCTTGGGACAGAAGAATAAGAATGATAAAACTTCATCAGCATCATCCTTACAGGCTTACCAACGTAACTGTGATGTTAGTGTTTCTGGAGCACCCGGTGGTGCTAAGAGTGGCAAGGGTCCTACTGCACCATCGGAGGGTAAAGCTAGCAAGGCCGACCCTGATCGTCGTGAACTCATCGTTCCAGGTACCGAGGATGCTGCCGTATCATTAGGATCAGGAAAGCGACGCATGATGAAGGAGGAATTGTTGCGTGGTAAGTTGTGTTGTGTTCTATTGTCTATCTATTCTTTTTGCTATTCGTTGGAGGGGATGGACGTGGAGATATCATGGCCGAATCTCCACTTGCGCCGATCATCATTTTGTTGGGGCTTCATAGTCTATCGTATGGCGTTATCATTCTCCGTCGATGGATGGGGTTCATATAGCCGACGGTCGTCTCCCCCTCTCTATGAGATATGAGATTCCCCCCTAAATGACGAGCGAGATATTCTGTTCCCCCCATGGCGTTTGTGTCTGTGTTCCTTTGATGAATACATACTCTAACCACTTCTCTCCTTCTATACACATCCTCTTCTCTACTCAATCTATAACAACCATTACAATAGGAATTAACCAGCGTGCATTAAAGTCTGGTAAGGGAGGTTGTAAGAGTAGCAAGAATGGCCGCACATGCGGACAAGTTACTCAACAACAAGCTCCTGAGGTTTTCGACTGTATTGCAGTTCTGAACGTATGTGATGCCGAGACCGCTGGCGGCAAATCAGGCAAGTCAGGACCTACTTCACCTTCCGAAGGAAAGAGTGGAAAGTCAGGACCTACTTCACCATCCGAGGGTAAATCAGGCAAGTCAGGACCAACATCACCATCTGAAGGTAAATCAGGCAAGTCTGGACCTACATCACCCTCCGAGGGTAAGTCTGGAAAGTCTGGACCTACATCTCCTTCTGAAGGAAAGAGCGGCAAGAAGAGTGGTAAGCTTCTTTGTTTAGTGTTAGATTTTGATGTTTTGGTTTCTGGCTTATTATCAATATTCTAATCACATATCTCCTTCTTCACCTCCTTCCAGGCCCAACCTCACCGTCTGTATGCACCAAGAGTGCCAAAGCTGCCGGAAGTAAGGCTACATCATGTGGAAAGTCGGGCAAGTCGAATGGTTCCAACCCTGCTGATTGTGCCCCGACTGCACCCACTGGTACGAACAACATCTTCGACGACACTCCTGCCCCCTCCCCCGGAGTTTCCGCTGGAAGTTCAGAAACTGTTGGCAAGGATACAGTGGCTGAAGAAACACAGGCCGACAGAGATCCATGGGGCCAATAAGAAGAAAAGTCCAAGAACCACCCACTGGCAACCACCAAAAGAACTGTACCATCAAGCAAGGATTTATGTCAAAGAGGAATATGTCATCCGAAATGTTTTTAAGATCATTTCTGTTTGGATGATATCATTCCCCTTTTTAAGTGATACACATTTCGTGTTCTATGTTAGCAATTGGCCGTATTTTTTGTTATGATTTGCTGTTTAATCTTCCCTCGAATTTGGTCACCTGTTGTTTGGTGCCCTTTCGGGAGAGTGCATTTACAACAATTATGCTTTAGGCCCCTATCCCCCCTCAACCACTTCTTACTAGTAAGGTAAAGTAATTTTATTATAGAGTAGTTAACAATCATTGAGTGTTCGTATTGTATACATATTTGTCAATCTATGTGTTTCATGTTTTATGAATCCACACCAACCGTATCAGGTGGTGTCAACCCATGTGCAATATACTGAACTCAATACAGACTCAGTACAAGATAGCAATGCTTAATATTTACGTCTACTTATGTACAACAACAACAACCACCTCTCTTTTATGCCGCCTCATCCTCGTCATCTTCTAATTCTACAAGTTCCGCCCCATCCAGGTCCTCCCACGTCTCTCCTCCTTGAAGTAGTTCCTCAAACCTCTCGGCTGTCATATCCTTATGTTTCAGTAAGATTGGCTTACGCTCACCTCGCACAGCCGCAGCATCGAGATAGACAGTATGAACCTTATCCAATGAAGGCACGACAAACATAGTCTCCATCAAGATGTTCTCGGTAATTGATCTGAGTCCTCGTGCGCCAGAACCTCGCTTGAACGCCATTTTCGCAATCTCTTTCAGGGCACACTCTGTAGCATGGAATCGAACTCCATTCATGGCGAATTGGAAGTTGTATTGTTTCATAAGACTATTCTTGGGGACTGTCAATATATCAACTAAACTCTTCTCGTCAAGACCCTTTGTAGAGACTATAACAGGAAA
>Ga0214478_101141_pt1 | contig 14031 bp, 9 predicted proteins | sample M1_20Mar14CPVII9_2_FD_178001 | JGI IMG/M metagenome (GOLD analysis project Ga0214478, IMG submission 178001) | Marine eukaryotic communities from Monterey Bay, California, United States - M1_20Mar14CPVII9sort6BwellD7 | ecosystem: Environmental > Aquatic > Marine > Unclassified | place: USA...
CGGATTATATCCTGTGCATTATTAGATAAGCCAAATATTGCTTAGCAGTTTTCGAGGGAAATGACTTTTGACGGGCATAGATGAGATGACTCTTGAAAGAAGAAACCCCCATAACATAATTGCCTAAGCCTTGAGTAGAGATACATTTTAATTAACCTTAAGCTGTTGCTGGGCTTCAAGTTACACGATAGTTTTCATGCCATAATCGATTGTTCTAATAATAATGCTAATGCTCGTTCATATGACGTTGTGAGATGATCTGTGGCCATGCCACTTCCAGAACCAATATCGAATCGTTTTAGAGCCGGTATGGTAGTACCATTCGTCCACATGGCGTTGAATGATACTATTGATTTACTTTGTCGATCATTTTGTGTGAATTTCTTGGTACTCTCTTCAGTGGATGCTTCTTGTTGTTGTGCTGCTAAACCAAGTTGGGGAGATGATGACTTCTCATACATCATTAATAATTTGCCAGGTACAAACAGATGATGTCCAAACTCAGCATCCCAATAGTATGTATCATCCTCTCCATCTCCGATTCCGATACTTGCTTCTTCAACTGCGTCCTTCCACAGCTTTTGCAATTCATTTGGTTCAATTAGCAGATCACCATCTATTCCCTCTGACAACTTACGAAACAGAGCAACAGTTGATGCAATGACGTTTGTTTTGGGCTTTGAGCTGCTAGGGTTCATACCAACTTCCTCAAGACGACCTCGTACTGCCTCTAACATGGTCAAGAATATATCAAGATTGGTCAAAGAACTTCTTGGTATGATATCAGAATTGAATACGATGGAAGTGACATAGTGTGAACATGCCAAGCTCGATGAACGATCTAGCGTTGGAGGGGATGGAAATGCATAAGCTTGAACTCGTTCTGATGATGTTGTAATATCCCCATTACTATCAGATACCGATATTGGCTTTGTCAGTGTTGGATACCTTCCTCGAATGAGTACTGACAATAATATAGCGGTCCCAGCGCCCTGGAAGAAGATGATGAAAGAGAGGAGATAGTAACTTCAGTTAGTACCGTACTGAGATTTGCAAGGGCAATCAAACAAGGCAATTAAGTTCATATGAATTGATATAATAAAAGAATACAAACACGGACTTTCCAGACTATGACCAGTGCATATAAACTTATACCCCTTGGCGGAATATTCTTCAATTAGCGGTGCTATTTCAAAGAGGAGTTGTTTGGCACTATGTGAAATCCCCTCGTGTGCACCACGGAGCTTGTGTGATCGATTCTCTTCCATTTCAATACCATGTGTCTCCATGAACTCGTCGGTGGGTGATTGATACAGTTCTCGTGGTTGAGATTGATTTAACTTGGTTTGTGATTTGTTGGTAGTTATTGAGTGGGAGGGAAAGAGAAGTACATTCTCACTTGGTTTTGTTGTTGTTGAGGAAGTCATATCTTGCTTCTTAGATTCATCTGTGTTAGGAGATAATGATTCGAAGGAGGTGTTGATTGAGCTTTGCTGATTGTCATAACTCATGAGTTCAACCTCTACACATTCTGATGTGTACCCTTTTTTACTGGTTGATACATGGATCGTATCTAATAACAATTCTTCAACACTATCAATATCTTCCTCCTCTTTGTTATCGGCAAGCTGAGTACCGTTTTCACATGCCGTACTTGCTTCTTCAGAATTATCGAGCACATCTGCAATCAGTTCATCCACATCTAACTCTGCTTCACTTTTACTATCACCGCTACTCCCAGTAGATGGCTGATGGGTATGTGGGTCGTTATCTAAATCAACACGAACTGCTCTGCCACAACAGTCGGTCAACAACTCCTCTAATGTGGACGTGCCTTTGATACCAATCAACATAGTTTGTTTTTCATGGGAGATTGCAACAAAGTACCCAACCCTACCTGGTGGTTTACGCTTCACTTTGCTGTTTTGTTTCTTTTGTTTGGTGGTATTATCTTTGCTACTAGGGGTGTCTGGAAGTACACTTTCATTGGGATCAATGTAAGATGTTGTTCTATGTACAATAAGCTGATATCCTCCTTCCTTAAATCCGTCTTCTTCTTTACTACCAGATAGAAGATATGATCTTAGCTTCTCCTCGTCTGGTTCATATGCCCATACAGCATAATCTAACATGGTTTGCAACTCTTTGATTTGAGTTGTTGTAATGTTGATGGGTGTCTCTCTTTCATTTGCATCAATCTGTTCTGCACTTAAATTGGAATTATCCGAATCTGTAATCTTATAAACATCATTCCTCCACTCTGGATATTGTTCACGAATCTGATTACATAATTGCCAATATGCTAGCAAGGAAGCGTGCCATTCCAATGGCGAGATGATCTGCTCAATATCAGCTTCTTGGTCATCTCTTTGTGTATCGTCTGCACCTTGACCATCACATCCCTTTCTACCTCTGTTACTACCACTAACAGATCTTTTAACAATATGCCGTCTTCGTTTCATTCTCCGTTGACTACCCAATCTATCATACCCTTCGCTAACTAATAGTTCAAGTTTTGATATGACAGATGATAAAGTTGCCATTTCATCTACAAAACTTGCATTATCTCCTTCACCCTCATTTATATCAGTACACTGCTTATTTCTACTAGCAAGAGATTGCCAACTAGCATCTTCCTTAATCCACTCAGGTGTATTCTTCCATAAGTTTGCTGCCAATACGCTAGCTAATAAAGTTGATCCACCGTAATATACTCCCGATGCTGCTGCTCTACCTGTGGCAAGACCTGGAGCTGTTAATGAAGAGAAACTTGGTATAGATAGGAGGAGATGGGGTGGTATTATTATTGGTGGGATGGGCATTGTTAGTTAGTAGATAAAGATTTGCAATGGTACTGTAATCCAATGACCCCTAGTCGACCTCTAGGCCTAGAAAGTTTATTAAACTAAGGATGAAAAGTGAACTGAACTGAACTGAACTGCAATGATACAATAACTCAATGCATCACTTTTTTGATGTTGGTTGGGTATCCTCCTATTTCGTTGCAACTACGTCGTCTACTGCGGTAATGTCCATTAGTTCCAACAAACGCCACGTCCATGAAGCACTTAGTGTTGCTTCTCGCCTTGCAAACACCTTACTTAAATTCACTTGAAAAAGAATATTAGCGATCAAACGGTCTCATCGTCATTACCCGCGCGCCTAGAGTAGCTTAGCACTAGCGTCGACCTTCAATATCCAGCCAAATGATTGCAATGTATCAATATCGACATCTCATAATTTGCTTAGTAGCGGCGGCTCTTAAAGTAGCGGCTTTTATACCGCCGAATAAACAATATCAATATCAAGTTGATGACACATCATGTGCACAAAAACCATCAGTACTACTGCAATCAAATAGTGGTGATTACTTGGATAGATTGAGTGATGATTCCTTTAGCAGAAGTAGTAGTAGCAATGGTAATAGTGATGATATAATAGAATACGATGACTTTGGAGATTTTGATTTCACCCCAACAAATAGCATCTCAGAGCAAACTCCAGAATACAACTCTGATACCTTAATAGATTCAAACTATTCCACAGATAACTCAGATGACAACAATTCAGCAGATTCATTCTTTGAATCACTATACAAACGTCAAGAACAAATAGCACAATCATCGCGTGACTTGCTAGAACAGTGGACGTCCGGCATGGCTAAAACAACTGGTGCTTTTACTATTAATGAAGAATTCTTTGCAAAGCCTGGTGAGTATGTACATGGTATTATATTGTTTGGTGAGTATGTGTATTATGATTTGCTTTGTCTTTGGGATCTCTTATATCTTTTCGTTGGCAGTAAATTGAGGTGCAATATTGCTGTGTCCTTCGAAAGTTTTGTGCACATGATATACTCACAACTCTTTATTTCTTTCTCAACCAACACTCACAGCTTCTCCATACTCACTCGAATCATCCAATCAAGAATCAGACGGCATTAACGATGAATTACAATTTGATTGGATCCGTCGGATCGATATAGGACAATACCCTCGTGTCGTTTGTGGTAGTGCCTCGGGTAGTATATACATTGGAGATGTCGAGGCTCAATGTTTAATCTCCGTGGCTAAGCATGTACATGCCTCGAATTATAATAGTGATGGAGATGGTACTGACCATAAGCTACGATATTACCTGTATGGAGAGTATGATGGCGGGGGTGTGTTAGATGTTGCAATGTATGGAAGTAATTTCATTGCAAGTTGTGGTCGGGAAGGTGGTGTAAAGTTATTTAGATTTGATAATGACATTGGTGAATTGAACTATGTTGGTGATGTTCCTAGTTTGAAACGTCCACTGCCAGGAAAGTCCGCGTTAGTATTGTTTTGTCTTATGAATTCGTGTGTTCAATATGAAGTCTAGGCAATGTGGATACTTCATTTGAACTTAATTTGTCTTCCTTTTATTGCCTTTGCAACCCACATCTAACAGAAGTTGCAATCCTCTCTCTTTCATCTCCATGATGTACAACGCATATATTCCAGGCGTAACGCCGGTCGTAATAACTTGTCTTAAGTTTGATTCGGTTGGTCGATTGTACATGGGTGGTAATGATGGTCTATTGAGAATGGTCTCGTTTGACAATAATGATGGAGGAGAGGATATAGAAATGAATGTCAAGGTCATATCAACTGCAGAGCAGGTCATATCACCAATCCTATCATTGGATATATGTGAAGATTTAGATATGGTTGCAAGTGCTCATGCCAATGGAAACATATTCATATACATCAACAAGGATGACGATGGAGAAGAAGGTTCGCATCTTCTTGGGACATGGAATCCCTTTAGGGATACGAATAATCCATCTCATGCTCGATCTGTGGCATTCATGGCAGGCCATCATAGTGGTGGATTAAGTATAATTGCAGGCGGAGGCAATGGTGAAATGTGGATACAAGAAATCGATCCATCATCCTATAGCAGCAGTGGAAACACCGAGACGATATCAATGTTTAAAGAGAACACACTAATGCAAATCAAACCATCACATCAAGGCCCAGTTATATCAATGGCCACACGGCCTGGAGGGATACTAGTCAGTGCCGGTCATGATGGTATGCTACGTGTGACACAAATACAAAACACACCTCGACCACTATATGGCTTGGGAGGGTATAAAGTTTGGATTGGTAGTATATGTATAGACAGGGAAGGGAAACGATTGTTATCAGACGGGAGAGATGATGTGCTGGTAGTCCACGACTTTTCAGATGACGAAGAGTATGGTTTAGAAGAATAAGAAGGTCAAATATGCCCTATACCTTCCTTCAAGGCTTCAGATCTTCAGACAAAGAATGGAGATAAGGTGCAGGTGTAAACTGTGGTAGTATCAGAGGCGTAACTGGGGAGCTATTAGTGCTTATCTCTTGGTTCGTCCAAAGATCCCAAGAGAAGAAGGCCACTATGACCTACCTCAATCTGCCTTCCTTCACCTAGGCTTCGTCAGCTTTGTTGCACCAAAGTCGCTTCTTTTTTCCAGACAAGTTGGAAGTTGTCATGTCACTCAAGGAGCCATTCGAAAAGAAGGCAGCATGACCATGCTTCGTCTCCTTCATAAAGCAACCTTTTGTGGGAAACTTGCCTTCGTAGAACAAGCCAATGCCCATCTTACGGCTCGAGTTTTCACATTGGACACTAGTGAGGCACGCCTTCTGCTTGTATTTCATGCGGCAATCCTTCTTACACGCCTTCTTTCCATCCTTGGAGGTTGATGCTTGACGACATTCGACCATACACTGTTGCTTTGGAGTCAATGGTGGTAATCCGTACTTCTTCTCGCATACTTTGTTGCACTTCTGCGACGCTCGGGCTGGATCGTCGGGACAACTATTCTTGCATAGCCAAAGGGAGCCTTCTTGATCATCCTTGCTTGAGTCAGAGTATGAATAAGACAGATCTAGATCCAGACTTTCGTTCGTGACCTCGTTGAGTTTGTTGTATACCTAATGTTGAATAATGAAAGAGATCGATAGATGGAGAGTTGAAAACGACAAACAACGTAGTGTATTGGTATTAGAACTTACATTACCAGATGCAGATGCCAACGAACAGAGCAACAGCAAGAGGAACGAAGTGATGAGTAGCGTTGTCATTGGATAGAAGGATGTAGTTCTAGAGAGCTCGTAATGAGAGAAGAGAAAAGTAAAATGAATGAAAAACTAAAAAGTATGTATGGTAGATAGGAGATATTTACCTTGATTAAAAGTATTAAGTATCCCGATCATATTATACATTGATGATAATCTACTGAGACTGAGTAGTAGATAAGGTGGCGCCGGCTCATTCATGTTGTAGTTGTCTCATTCACTGCCAAGTTTTTTTAATCGGGAGTCTTTGATAACTAATGAGACATATGAAGGTAATATAGTACCTGAACTTGCCACTTGCCCACTTGCCCATGCCTAAACTACTATCGTAAAGGTTGGGTTGATTGGTATATACTTGATGTGATTGAATAGATAGAGCATCAGAGAGGCTGCAGCTGCCGAGTAACAGCATCAATAATTATCAACAATGTCCTAGTATCCTCATTCTGTCTTACGTGAATGACGCGATGTCGATGTACGTAGTTGATATGCAACGGATGTGGGCTAGCTATTCTTGTCTAATATCCAACGCTTGATTATATTAGATCCATGCATCTGAATTGGTAGGATACCATTTAATATAATTTAATTGCATCCCCATCCTATGTCTAATACAACGGAGAAGAGCCCACTTCTATCAACGATGACCAATAATGAAAAGGAAACCAAAAATATTGACTCTTTTCCGGTATCCAGGTATCCTATTTCAGCGGCGGAACTTTTTTTGTATCCTATTTTTAAGGTGGTAATACATAGTCTTTATAACGATAGTATGTCGACATTTACGCATCAAATAAGGTCAATAAAGGTACATAAACTATATAATTAACCTATTCTAAAGTGTAGATATACATTCCAATCAGCTTAGACTAATATAGAGGCCGTCCTCTCACCCAACTCTATACTACATATAATATAAGTTTATTTCCATTTGTTGTTGGAGATTGTTGAATAGTTGTCAATAGATCCGCTCCATATGCAGTCTCAGAGCAGTCTAATTGTTTTTGAATGTACCCAATCCATAGACACTATTGATTCTTGTATATAAACATGATAATTGCTGTATATATTGTAGTATCCCCAACTGTGCTCTACCACCCAACATTCTCCTCATTAGCACTATATACACCACTCCTCAATCCCTATAATCCACAAATACATCAATACTAATCACCAATATACTAATATTTGATTGATATTATACCCCTTTTCATTATTTGTATTGTAATCCGTTTGTATTGTATGTGGTAGCACCCCTCTACCTCTATTGTACACTACTAACTGCTATCAACTAAATAACTATTAAACAACTCCACAGCCCAATAGCATAATATAAATACCCACACATAATATCATGTCAATAATACCAATAATAATACCCAATTGATTCCGGTTTAACCTTCAACACCACCTCCAAACTAGCTAATTGCAAAGGTGCACTAACAACATAACTATCAACTATATACTAGTTTCATAACCATAATAACCATTGCAACAATCTAATACACTTCTTGAAATATCACTATTAATCATTTATAAAATCTCCAATGTAGTAATGCCAGGGGTATTAATTGTTGCCACCCCCATGTAATGATAATAATACACCAACGACATTTATATAGACTGTGGGGTATTTATCTCCAACTACCGCGATTAATAACGTCTGAATAGCATATTTTCGTAGCCTATATTATTAATATACATCAAAAACGGTTGTTGAATGTATGGCAGCATATTGTTGTGTATAATCATCCCACATCCTCCTCATATTGACCGTTAGTGTTTGACAGTTGGTAGTGCTGGATATTGATTCATTATAGGCGAATTGAGCCGTTTCTACAAGCAATCCTTTGCAACATTGATTATTATAGACCTATTGAGACAATATTTGATGGTATTTAGTGGTTGGACACCTTTATCCAAGGCTGATAGGGTGGCAGTTTATCATGGTATTGTGTTGCAATTTAATGAGTGAGAGCGGCTCCAAAAAAAGTTGCGCCGTGACTTTGTACTCATAACCCAATAAATGGATACCGGAAAAGAGTCAATTTTATCCAGGTATGTAGGCATGTACTTACACCCCTGTACACGGGGGTAACTACTTGTCTCTTTCTGGACGTAGTACCCCCGCCGATCGCTCATTGCGGTATCCTTAGTCACCCTCAACTCTCCCCTAGAAGTTTTTTCTGCCTTAAAAGCTCACGATGGTGATATGAGGTCTAGAAGGGTGCCTCTAGCGGCCTCCATGGTATAAACTACTAAGTAAATATAGGAGGATAGGTTTATAGATATCATTAACAATCTTAACTCCAATTCCTATTGTATAAATCCTACTGTAGCCTATGAAATAAAATACTTTCAACAGCCTACTGAAACAATGTTGTTGCTATCAACAATGATGGAATACATGGTCTATATGGTAGGTAGTACCTATCCTACCTTATTACCGGCGGCCTAACTACTTAGACGAAGATATACTATTGCAACAGATGCTCACATATACTACATCATCACTTTTATATACACTATTGGTAGATTGCACATAATTGCATCATTAAATAAATATAATTATATTGTGGAGGATGTAGCATCTTATATTACATGATAGCCGGCCTGAGCTGCTTCTAATATCATATATATTAATTAGCAATAGCAGCCTAGGAGTATACACACCACCACAATGATTAATTCAACCACTACTTAATTACTTAGGTGCATTACAGCCTGAAAAGTGGTGATGTGTTGTTCTACATCAATAATAAACTGTTGGTCACCAAATAAATTTCCCTATCGAATATTTATATATAGAGGAGCTTAAGTTTGGTAGGATTAGTCCTGAAGATCAGTCTATATTGAGTAATAATTGATAGTAGTAGAGGGCACCATTTTGTACGTGAAAAGCTTAGTGGTATCTTTTTGAAAATGTTGTCGAGGGTAACTAAAAATTAGAGCAGCCTTTTTGAGATGTGACAGTGAGTGATCGGCGGGGTCTTACGACCCCAGAAAGAGGGTTGGTACGACCCCGTGTACAGGGGTGAGGCATGTAGGTCATGTGTAAATATTAACCATTAGTCATGTGCTATTGTCAAGATGTTGCTAATCAAATCCAAACTTCTAACATACAGGCAATGGGATGGGTACCTTTAGTGTTTCACTTGCAAGTGAGTAAGAATCTCTGTAGTTGCTTCCTTTCTGTTTATGTGGATTATGATGTGTTCTCCGTATATACTAACTCCTTTCCTCTCTATACATAGTCGGAGAGTTACAAATTGCATTCACCGCAGCATGTTGTGTAGCAGCGTTTAATATCTTCGTCCTCTCATTTGTTTGGTATAAGATGGGCAGAACAGTATCCTGGCCAAAGACATTAGATATTATCTTCATCGTCTTATTTGGTATATTAACAATCTTGGCTTGGACACTACCAGAGAATAGAGATACAATTAAATACTTTGCAAACGTTATCATTAATGGTGGATTGGCATTAGGTGTTGCAATTACGTGGATGGCTGGTCATCCCTTCATTCGTTCATATATTGAGGATAATGTTGGTATCGAGGGTTCGACGTATCCAGTAGTAAAGCATATTTACCCCGTCTTACTAGTATGTGGTTGGTGGCATTTACAATTATGGCATTGTATCCTTACCTCCGGCAATTATGTATGTGCAAGGGAACCCCAGTAGCTTTTACGTTTGCAATATTATTTCTTATGTAATCTTGGGATGTTGTTTAACTGTTGCCTTTTGGTTGTATCCTGCTTACTTTGAAAAGCATCAGGAGGATATTGCTAAGAACTACGAGGAGGAGATTGCTGAATGGGAGAAAGAACACCCGGATCACGAGTTTAGTCAGGAGGACTATAAATATGAAGTAAATGCTTGAAGTAATGCTTGAGGACGTGTTGGCCAGAAGAGGTGTTGTTTGTTTTACAGAAGTGGTAGCGTTTGTGTACAAAGAGGTATAGCCTAAAGTCGTTTGTAGTTTGGATTTAGATACTATATTAGCTTATCGATCTACTCTTGAGACCAATTGATCTAATACCGCATCTAGTCAACTAATCCCCTCTTAGCACCTCGCCACATATTGAGTACCTTAAAATATGCCTCTATTTTTTAGGCTGTTTGGTCTCGTGGTTTGGTCATCTACCCTTGCTTGTTCACTCCATGCGGTATACTTTCCGCTTCTGTATCATTTCTTTACATGCCGACTGGCTTCTCCCAACTTGTTTCAAATGTAACCTGATTGTAATAGTATATCTGACCATCAGCCGTTGTGGCTACTACCCAAGGGCTAGACAATGATGATGCAATAGATCCAGACGTGGCCGGCGAGGGAGGAGCGGCATAAGGATCACCAAGGGCTTGAGCTGCTTGGGGTACAGCTGCCTGAGATATACCTTGTTGTCCTGGATAACTTGGTTGCCATACTCCATAGTATTGCTGATATTGAACAGCTGCAGTGGGATATCCAGCAGCTTGAGGAGGCGGCAGCGGCTGTACTTGAGTAACAGACTGCTCATAAGATTGAGCAAGCTCGTCATGAGAATCTTGGTGGTCAACTCCTTCTTGATGCTCTGCTTCTCCACCGGCATATGAATGATGTAATCCATGTTCCAGTATCTCATGTATCATTGCCTTTGCAAGCTCAATACCCTGACGAGGTCCCGTTATACTAACTTGATAGTTAAGCTGATCAATCTGGATATTGGTAGCTGATCGACGTTGCAAAGCATTGATTGTGGAACCCTTCTTCCCTATGATATGTCCAATATCTTCCTTGACACAGGATATGGTATCTGTTTCAATTACGGGATGAAGTGCCGGTTGTTGATATGGATTGACATATGCCGCTCCAAATGATCGTCCACCTGTCTGCATCTGTGTGGTATACAAGTTGCCGCTAGTGAGAGGGTATCCTTGCTGTCCTGCCACTACTCCATACTGCTGCTGTTGTCCATCCCAATATGCCAAACTTGGAGTAGGAACAGTTGCAACAGCCTGTGGTGTAATAATTTCTTCTGTAGCAGCACCATGATGATGTCCAGCAGCGGGGTGCTCATGCTGCCCATACGGACCAGGACCATGTAAAGCATAACGAAGTTGCTCTCGATGATCATGTCCATACATCCCTGCATGATCATGTACATGATGCTGCCGTACCAACAAATGTCCATCCACACCTGGATTATCAGTAAGGAATAATATCATCTCCTCGGCACTAGATACGGCATCGTCCGTACCTGTTATCGTTACCAATCGATGATCAGTATCCAAGGCGGCATACTCTCCTGAATGATCAATCTGTATACGTGCATGACTCTTCGATTGTACCTCACGTATCATCTCACCACCCCGGCCAATGATACGCCCGATAGTTGACTTTGGTACCTGTACTTGTTTCATCGTTGCCTGTCCCAATGGTAGATCAATGTACTCCCCACCATCTTTTTTATTGCATAACATGGCTACTAACTTTTTAGCAAAGTCAATATCCCTAACAGATTTACCCCGATAGGTTATGATACGTGGTGAACCTGACGGTACATTCTGATTAACATCTATACGACATCCCGATCGGGCTTGGAGGTCACGTATCATTTCACCACCCTTGCCTATAATCCGTCCTACGTATAGTGGTGAGAGTTCATCCTTCTCTTCTACTTCAATTATATGTACGGGATCTGATTCTTCGAATTGAGTAGTTGTTGTATTGTTGGTCTTATCTGGGGATACAATTGCAGATGTAGAGGATGGTGTACGCTCGTGATGTGTATGTGTTTGCTCTTCATTGTTGTTGTTGGTACTGTTTGATGAGAGACGCATCTCGGATAGATTCTCAACAAGTTGAGATGCACTAGCTTGAGTATTATCCGAAGGCTTCTGATTGCTATCATCCGTCTTCAAACCACCACCGCCACTACTGCCACGTTGTAGATAGAGTTGTTCATCTTTCTGTTTAATATGTTGCTGCTTACTATCCTCCTTATCACATCTCTCCTCTGATTCGGAGTGTTTAAGAATTTGCAATTGTACCTCCGCGGTTGAGGCATGTGTCGATGATTCAGTATCCGATCCACATCCCTTGCTACCACCGTCACATATAATCTCACGTGGTAAATGATATGCAGACATTGTACGTGTGTTCTCCTTCTCCTCTTCGTGGTTGTTGTTATTGATATTGTCTGCCATTGTATTGTAATTATTGTAACTGTTACTACGCCAAACCATTGCTATCTTTATCTGTTATATTTTTTAGTATATGCTCTTCTGGTATCACCTATTTATGAGATACGTCCCGAGCACGGCTAAACTTTAAATCCCAGGCTGATCATCACCTTACTTCTGGTTGCTACTAATTCCATATGTGCACGGCCAAGAAAGAATAGATTTTGATGAGAACGCATAGATGACACTCCATTTTTATTTGTCTCTTCAAAAGCAATGACGACACTTCAACAAAGCCTAGGTCTCAAATGAAGATAGATGATACATACAAACTACCATCCATGATAACATGTTATATGATGCATCACATCGTCACCATCACTATTTGCAAAAGACTAGTTAGTACATCATACATCACATCAGCCAGCGGTATCCTAAACATCAAAATCTTTCAATCTCTCTTTTATATTATGGCTCTGCAGCACAATATCTATCCATCGACAAAAGATCATCCCTACCTACCCGATCCCCCCCCCCTTCTTCTATGCATTGTTAGAGGAAGTGAGAGTGATGGGTTTCAAGGATAGTAAGGCAGTGAAGAGATACGATAAGGCGATAGATAAATTGATATTTGTCAAAATGGTATCCTAAAAAAAGGGACGGAGGAAGATGAAGTTGATCTCTAGAGTCTAGAGGATCATTAGCTCTGGATATCATTTATGCTATGTTAATAGGAGCTTTATAACAATATCTCTCATCAACGTAGAGATATAAGCCGTAGTGGATGAGTCGGTTGCTGATAACTGATAAATAAGGTCAAAGTTTGGTACATCCATAAGCAACAGAAGAATTTTTTGAATAAGCCATAGTACCAAGAGCAAGACATACATATAAGCTCAACGGCATAGTCAACAATACACTAGCAAACAGTATAAAGCATACAAGCATACAAGCATATCACAATTTTATAATACAAGTATCACACACCCACACAATAAACCATAAAACATTTATCCCAACTACAAGCAGCAGCATAACGTCGTCAGCACAACCACAGCCACAATGGAGACACAGCAAATATACATCCTCATGTGGACAATAGCTAATTTCTTCTCGTTTAGTACACTTTCCTTTATGATCATTGCAATCCTTTGGAAGAAAGAAGTGAGAGAAAGAAAGTTTAACATGTATCTCATCTTTGTAAGTAAAGTATATTGTTTGTTGTTGGTACATTGTATACATTCGTTTCTGACATTGACATATGATATGTCTCCTCTCATATCAAATAAAAAAGTCTGTGCTTCCTGATGTTATTCGGAATACATTATTATTCATATGGAATATATTCAACTTCATTGAGTTCCGGATGTGGTCTTGTGCAGCCATTGGATGGGGAGATGTCTATTACACAACAGCCAATTATTGGATGGGAGCAGTAGTGTTAAATGAAGTGCATAGTTTGCTAGTTGAAAACCGAGCTTGCACTAGAAGTGGACAACAAATGACATCAGAGACAACAAAATCTCTTTATATAAAAGTATTATTAGTTAATTCATTTGCTATACTCATGGCATGTATCATGTTGGAAACATCAGTCGATTGGATACCGGATATAACATTAGAAACTCAATGTGAAGCATTCCCACGAACTGCCAAGGAAAGTTGGTACTTTTGGTTTGCGTATGTGCTACCGAGTATGGCAGTACCAACCTTATATGCCTTTTATTTGACTTTTGACATTTATAAGAACGATCTGCTTCCATTGACGGGCCG
>Ga0214478_101142_pt1 | contig 14016 bp, 10 predicted proteins | sample M1_20Mar14CPVII9_2_FD_178001 | JGI IMG/M metagenome (GOLD analysis project Ga0214478, IMG submission 178001) | Marine eukaryotic communities from Monterey Bay, California, United States - M1_20Mar14CPVII9sort6BwellD7 | ecosystem: Environmental > Aquatic > Marine > Unclassified | place: USA...
CTCTATTGTCATGGCTGATTTATTTATTTGTGTGTGAGTTATCGTGTAAAAGGAGCTAGGATTAGGTTTAGGTTGACCCTACTTTGGCAGTGCGCCGCCAAGAATTCGAAATGTCCCTCACTCCATTGGTGCTAGCCAAAATTTTATTGAGAGTTGAAAACAGGTTGAAAAACTGGGGTTGCAGTATCCTTGAGGAATACTACGGCGAATAAGAAGTACATTGGTAGAGAATGAAAGAACAAAGAACACTTAACTTATTTTAAGAGCAAGTGTTCTTCATCGGGTCTATCTTCTTCTTCTCAGATCACTTTCTCACCACTTTGCATTATCATCACATCTCAAAGTCTTCTCTTCTCCGCTGCCCTAGCATGGCCCTCTAATCCTTCTAACCGTGCCATCCTGACACTATCCTCGACCATTTCTTGACAATCTTCCTTCTTGTCAATCCTCATCCATGTGCGAATTCTAAGGAAGTTGAACACTGACAAACCTCCGGTGTATCGCCCTGTACCACCTGTGGGTAATGTATGGTTTGGTCCTGCACCGTAATCACCCAATACTTCTGCACAGTTGGTACCAATAAACAGTCCTCCATAATTAGCACACTTGTCAGCAATCTCCTGTGAGTTTACAGTTTGAATCTCCAAATGCTCTGGTGCTAATTTGTCACTCATACTAATACACTCTTCCATGTCTTTACACAATATAGAGAATGATTGTTGTAATGCCTCCTTTGCCGTTGATCGGTTGGGTTCGGGTAGTGCCTCCACTTGAGTTGTTACCTCTTTATCAACTGCTTCAATTATACCACTATCATCACTAACCAATATAGCACGAGCAACAACATCATGTTCAGCCTGTGCAATCAAATCAGCGGCAACAATCTCTGCATTGGCAGTCTTATCACAGATAACGAGTACTTCACTCGGACCAGCTAACATATCAATACCACAATATCCATTAACAATTGACTTTGCAGCTGTTACCCATTTATTTCCAGGTCCAACAATAACATCACATGGAGGTACTTCAGCTATAGATGTATCCCCATTCGTTAAAGCTTTAACTCCATAGGCCATTGAACCAATAGCCTGTGCTCCTCCAACACATAGAACAATATCTGCCCCGGCAACATGGGCTGCTGCCATTGTGATTGGTGCAGGTCTAGGTGATGCCAGTACGACATATGGACATCCAGCTGCACGGGCAGTAACGACTGTCATTATTACAGATGAGGGAAGAGGGTATCGTCCTCCAGGAGCATAGCATCCAGCAGCTAATATTTGTATATATTTAGTGTATGAAATGTTAGAGTCATTTTTGATTAAATATAAAGAACACATTTAAGACATAAAACTTATAACAACTTACCACAACAAGGACTAACACTCTGTCCAGCTTTACCGCCCGGAATGTCAATTTCCATATCATTCACACTCTTCCGTTGCGCTTCAGCGAATAACTTCACACGTGCATGAATATTCAGCAATGAAGTACGCTCATCGTCTGTCAAACCATTGAATGCTTCTTGACATCGTGCAGGTGGTACTATATATGTGGATGCATCCTTTGGGATATCACCTAATCGTTGTGCTATGGATAGTAATGCAGTTGGTGAACATGCAGTTTGTGTTTCGGGACGTAATTCATTTAAGATTGCTTTAGCTTGTGATAGTGCTGTTGGATCGACTGGGTCTTTGATCTCGAGTGTAACTTCGTCAGGTGTTCTTTTAGTTAACATTTTGATATTATTGTTTTGTGTAGAGTAAGAAAATGCACTGACGGATAATAGATTATATTGATTGTAATGAAAAAATAGTAGTAAAGGAAGAGAACGAATAGTAGCAACCATTCAATATGGTAGCAAAGAAGAGTAATGAGTAATGAGTGGTATCGTAGCTGTTGTGTGTGTGGTCGCGAGGTCGCGAGGAAAATCTCTAACACTCTCATAAAAAATAAAGATCCCCAGAAAGAGGGGTGTATGTTGGATGCGGCGGCAGTAAACGATTACTGATACATTTGCAAATCATATAGGGTTTAGATATAGTTGTTCATACTTTATACCATGAACAAATTACCACAGAAATCAAATCATACACATAGCATTGTTAAGAGTAGTAATAAGATCTCAATTACCGCCGCCCTGTTTCTGATATGTGCTACATTGATATTCGTAACACAAATAAAGATGATGAGTATACTTGGTAAACACGAGATTATATCACAAGAAGGTAATCATCATCATATCAATAAAGTAGTAAATGGTAGAACTGCAGCTGTAGGTGGTAAACCATCTAAAGCAGTAGGGCATAGGAATCAAAAGGAGAATAATCGGCAGGAAGTTGCAATAGATTACAAAGTAATGGCAACTGAGATTGCACAAAAGTGGAATCTAACAACACCCAATTGTGCTCATCTCTTGATACAACAATTTCACAAGGTAAATGATTACAATCAAGATAATGACTTCTTTCATTTTCATCATTTATATAAAAGTGGTGGTACATCTATATCAAATTTAATGGATAGAACAATCGGCTTACCCAAATCACCGCATGGTGCATTATACTATGAACATATACTGCCTGGAAGCTATATGTCTGGCAATTTTGATCATGATGAGGCATTAAAGGATATAAATAGACGACTTAAGGAGGGTACAAAGCGAGAAGATTTACCATATAGAGCCAGTTATGCTCATACTGGATTACGCCCAGTCTATGGTCCTAAAAGAACAAAGACTGGTAAATTCTTCTTGGAGAATTTACCCGAGAACAGAAGACTTCGGGCAATAACAATGTTACGAGATCCTACAGACTTTCGTGCTAGTAATCATGCAATGATAATGTGTGGTCTCAATTATGAAGTGAATAGAGAAAACAAAGAACGAGTACAGCGAGGTCTTGAAACGGCTTGCTCTCCAAGTGAAGGAATGAATATATCAGCTCTAGTCGATAGAAAGGTATCAGATCTATTAGAAAAATGTCATCAAGCTGAAATTGGCAAACTACCAGCAAATAGAAAGATGTACCCACAACAGGTTACACAATGTGAGAATGAAAAGAATGGAATTGATACATTGAAGCACTGTCGATCAGCTCAAGACTTGCTTGCGTCAGATCAATATGAAAAGCATTATCGGTCCATGTTCAAAGCACTCATGGGGCGATTCCACAGAGGACAAGAGTTTAATCAAAATACTGCCTATGGAAGGATGGGATATGGATTCGAATCAGCAGAGAAGTCAATAGGATACTCAGTTGAAGCTGTTGAAGAATATACACTTCAAGATTTGGGCGGACTTGACTTGACAATAAGTGGTGCAGGCGATGGAGTAGGTCCGCCAGAACCAGACTTTATTTGGTTCGGCATCACTGAGAGAATGAAAGAATCAGTAGTCCTATTTTACTACTACTTCAAGTCTAAACCATTACCCAAAACACCCATACATCGTATTCAAGATTGTCGGCCAACCGCTTGGTGGACAGCAGAAGATAGAGAAGAAGTGAAACGGAGAGAGCCAGCTGATTATGCCGTCTGGAGGGCAGCAAATGTAATATTAGACGTAAGAATGATCAAGATGAAGAATGAAATACAATCATTACTTGATGGAGGTGAAACAAAGGAATCACTCTTTTATGTAGATTGGGATCAATTACAAGATATAGGCATTAGACTTGAAGATGGCCAATTGGTAGAGTTTGATATATGACAAGTATCTATATCCTGAAGTATGAATGGTGAATATGATACGCTACGCTAATTGAACCCCATGCAACAACCAGCATGCATGGGCGGCTTTGGGCTCAGGGCGGCTTTAGGCAAAGAATGAGCCCAAAGCCACAAACATAAAAGAGAGAGCGGTATCCAAGTCCGATGTCCGCCCCACGGACAGATTTTTTTAATAATAGTATGTGCACTACAACAACAGATGTATTGACGCTCAAGCGTCTCGGGAGGCTGGTCGGCACAATACTGAAACCAACCGGGGCATCCAGAACTGTCGCAATCACGAGCATCATTATTTGTAGGCTTCCAGGAAACATACTCTTCTTCTTTCCAATCCATCATTAGACTTTGCGTACGAGTCTAAAACTACCTTTAATCTTTTGTCGACTTGGCGGAATGAATTGGATAGTATCTAATTATTGTTTGAGGCATTACTACACTCTCGACATTACGATAATTTTGTTTTTACGGTGCACTCTGCATGCAAAGTAGAAGGAAGGATACCTCTAAGCGTATCCTACCATAGGTCACTGAATATATCACTAAGCGTATCCTACCATAGATCACTGACGAAAGAGCGTTAAAAACTGATATACTGGGTATAGTGATATTAATGTAATGCTTCACCTCTCCATTAATTCTCCTTCTCATGCATCGCATTGTGCACCTCAGACCTCATTTGTCTCTTGGTAATGCTCGGGACCACTACCAAGAGATAAATGCCACCTGTAAAGACCCAAAAAATAAAATTTCAACCAAACATGCATAATAATTGACTAATAAATAATTGACTTGAGAGGGTGAGGATTGTCTCTAAAGAATGGTAAGAAGAACTTTTATGCTACCGATATTGATGCTGCGATATTTGATGGTGGGTTTCATCCTGATTGGTGGTTATTGCAAAAGAAATGAAGCTTAAAAAAAGTAAGGCTGATATGATGTGTGTGGTTGAGGATAGGGGAATGATTATTACACCAGCTTGGTCCGTGTTCTTGATCCGCCCCCCACGTGAGCGTGGCGATGAATATAAAATTAGCTGTTATGACCCCTTTTACAATATAATCTCTGTGTTGAAGGAGTGTTGTTTGATGCGGTGGTATCCTCCATCTAATGGAATGAAGTTACCTTTTATGCCATGGGAGTTACCTTTTATGCCATCCTGTTCTATTGTTGAGGGTCCCAATCGTATTTCCTGGCTAACTAATTTACCCTTTCTTTTATACATATATTTGCAATATATCAATATATAAATCAACAGCCAGCACCAAGATCGATCCGTAATCGTAATGCCAAATTTGGTGAAAATATAAATAAAAGAGGACATGTTCCTATTGGCAAAGCTGGGGAACATACAGATGATCCTCCAATTAGTAAAACACTTATTGCTTTCTTTTTATTTGTGGTAGTTGGGAGTTCGATAGTACAAGTGCTTCGGATGTTTCAGACATCGGTCCCTACCTTTGAGGAGTAACAAATACAACAGCGGCTTGGGCTTATATCTCGGAAAACGCCGTAGATTAGGTAATTCAATGAGGGTAAAGGTAGTCAATATTTGGATACAATGCTGGGCAGGACGATGTGATAATTAAGATATTGTCTTGAATACTCTCTCTTGAGATAGAATCTCATAAATTAATTTGATATTCCTTTCATGTGAACAGTAAAGATATAGTTAATATTTATGAAATGTTATAGTAGGTAGAAAACAGCAATCACATTAACACAAACAGGATTGTGGATAACTTAACTCCACGAAGAAGTACCCAATAAACCAACATGTATCTGTTACATATTACCCTTGGACAGCGTTCTTTGCTTCTCAAAGTACTTATCACAATCTTCAATATCAATAGTACATCTCGTACATCGTCCATCTGGATTCTCTTCACTATTTTCACTACCATGTATCATAGCCTTAATCATTGCTATTACCTCATCGACCCGTCCATCACATTCAATAACATCCTGTCGGAACATTTCCTTATCGAAAGATATCTCTTCTATTAAATTCATACCAATAATTAATCTATCAATTTCTTTATCCTGAATGGTAAAACTCCCATCATTATCAATATCGAGGACTAGTGATATAACCTCCTCAAGTATTTTTGACTTTAATACCGCCCTCATACCTTCATTGATTTCTTTGTTTTCGTTGATTAAATCCATCAATTCATTTAGTTGACTGCCCTGTGTTTCTGATAATTCACGTAATGCCATTTCAACATCCTTCATCCTATCAACTTCGGATTGCAAATCATCAATCTCAGCTGATAGTACATCATTCTGTTCCGTTAGACGCGCTTGTTGTTCACGTATACCATTTAATGCAGCACGGAATGTATCCTCTTTTGTTAATTGTCTTTCTTTGTGTACTACAATTGGACTGTGTGTAGCACCTAGGCCACTACTTCCGTATACCATACCCCTACCAACTTTACCAGTGGTATCTAAACTACCCCAAGGTCCCTTTGTTGTAGATGCCAGGACAACATTTAGTGCCTGGACGCCAAAGTTTCCCACAGCACCTAATCTAATGCCCAACTCTCTGAATGTAGCTGGTTTCTTCTCCTCTTTTTGTTTGGAACTACCTTCTCCTCCACTATCGCCAGCAGCAGCATCTTGTGGTATTTCATTATCCATTATTTATATACGTTTCCTGGATATCTCTGTTTATATATCTTGTACTTTTGGTTGACACAACAATCGAACGATTACATCATCCTAGAAAGGATACCAAGATGTACCTAGTTTTAGTTTGAGTTTAGTTTTAGCTTATTTTTGTGTTATCAGAGGGTCCGAATAACGTCCTCCCACAATTGTGTCCTCACTCCGCCGCATTCGTTTACTACACAGGCCGTCAAGGAGGTGTGGGGTCGGTGTAGAACTACCGCATATCATTTGGTATCCACTACCCACTACCCTCAGTTTTTAGACTGAAGATATAAGAAGTATAGTAAGTAGCTTTACTCTTGATCAGGTAGGGCGGTATTTACTCCTAATTGTTCACTAAAGTACTTTATTTATAAGGATTGATAGCATCTCTTGCAATCCTTTACATCTTACACAACTCTCTAAACTCTCTTTCACGTCCACAGGTCTCTAATACAATCAAACACTTTCTGCTATCTCATAACTCAACATTCTTTCGTAAGTATGTGATCCTCCTAGAGTCACGCATTTCATGAATCATGTCCGAAACAGTACTTGTATCCAAGGTTGACACATCTTGTCCATTCAAGCGAATGATGACATCCCCAAGTTGCAAGCCCGATTGAGTAGTTGGTGTGTTGGCTAGAGTGGCTCCAAGATGGCTCTCTTTCAATATCAAGTTATGGCTTGTGCTATCTCCCAGTTTTGGAAACTCAGCCGAGAATGATGACCACTTGGGTGATGGCTTTAGAATTTCCAATTCCAATTCATTGGAGCTGTTCAGCAACAGAGAGACCTCTGCAGTTGTGTCAACATCAAGTACTGATGAGAAGGGGTCTTTCTCAAACAACTCAGGAGACCAGGCTGCCTGTGTTGAGTCAAAGCTCTTATCAGAGGGAACAGGAAGATCACGAATGTCTGTAAGAGATGATATATCAACCTTGTCAAGTTCATCACACCGCAACTCTTGTGAAGGCACTCTCAACTCCTGAGAAGGGAAAGCACTCTTCTTCGTCAACTTAAAACCACCTGTAAGTTTGGGGCGGCCGTATTGTGCTTCTTCCTCATCATCATCTTCGTCCATTTCGGCAGTACGTTCAATGGCTCTTTGACGTAAGAATTGTGCTCTTCGCCTTTGAAGAGTAGCAACACGGCGCTGCTCAGCTGAATCGTCAACGAATGTCACACTATCATCATCAGAATATGAGTATTCAGTCTTCTCGTCTGTTGTCACAGATATACCATCACTCAATAAACCTGAATGCGCTTTGGCTTCAGACCTCTTTTTTTTCTTCTTCTTCTTTGTCTTCCGTGTCTTCCTGGACTTGCCTCTGTAGCTACTCTCGTCGTCACTACTTTCGTCATCAGACCTTACCACTAATTCAAGGCAAGGATTAGGAATCTCATTTGCAACATGGTGTAGAATAGCAGCACAATGTCCAGTATGATCCACGCCTATAATCAAGTGAAGGAGGTGGCAGTTGGTTAGTGTAAAGTATAAACAATCAAGCATGTTCACATCATGTGCACAAAAAATGATACAACACTTACATTTGCCTGTCTGTTCTAAAATCAGATCCATTGCCTTCTTCTTAAGACGGCTTGCCTTCCTTGAACGTCCACCTTGTTCATCACTATCATCGTCATCAGATGCCACAAAAGTTTCGTCGACAAAATTTTCAATCTTGGTTGTAGCGTGCACAACAAGTTTCTTACCAACCTTTGATATATCATTTGTGATTTCAGTAGCGTTGTTTGTGATTCTATTGAGAAGTGTTTGTGTAGTCACCTCCGCTTTCTTATCACCATACGGTTGTACAAAGGAAATATCAGAATCAGAATCATATCTGATTGAAGTAAAGAGGCGTGGAGAGATGAGAAGATGTATGTTTAGACAGTCAATAAAGAGGAGATGATAAATTATATCATGTATCATTCAATATTATTGAAATACTCACGGATTGCTAATGATCTTCCGGCTATTGGAGGATTGTCTCCTTGATTTGTTGCTCATCGTGTGTTGGTTGTTTGTTCTTCTGTTGTATGTTTGTTTGATACTTTAATTGATAATAAAAGTCACTCCTTGGTCGAAATTAAATTCTAATTTGTCTCTGGATAATTATGAAATTGGAGACAAACAAAGCAACACGGTGAACTCTTCTTTGGTTATATAAAGTCTGTTTGTTGTGATTTAGTGTGATGTTTGCTTGTGATGAAATCAGTTGCTCTTTTGCGCTTCTCTGCGAAAAGGATACCACATAGTGAGTCGCACTCATGGGTCATGCGGGAATGAATTGCGCTTCTCTTTTCTTTGGAGGCTTTTATTGCAATTGCATACAAATGTACGCCCGGCGAGTCCAATAGTGCATAAACATCATGTACACAATGATATAGAATTTGGAGCCTTCAATAATAACTGAAAGATAGTTTCCAGTTGCTTTGTATCCTCCTCCTCAACCTCTGATTCAGAAGTATCTTTAGCTGTGGCGACAATCATGAAGGGGTATAGCCCGGAATTGACATCTTTTATTTCGAGAGCATGTGGGCAAACTTCTACCAATAGTTGCACCACATTCGATGAGCTCTGTCTATCAGAGTCACCCTCCGTGATATCGTCATCATTATCAACCCATTGAACACCAGCTTGTAATATAATATGCAAAGGTAGTCTACCTTCCGAGTTTGTAACTGATGCCATATTTGGTCTACCAAAGAGAGAAGACTTGAGTAAGATACTAATGACCTCATTGGACAATGATAGCTGTCCCTTGATCTCGTTCTCAGAGCTTGCTTCACTCTCTAGTTCATCCGCATTAGAGCTTTTTTGTGTCCGTTGTAGTTGTGGTAGTTGAGTAATTAATGACTCACTTACATTTTGTGTGTTCTTGAGGAGATTACCTCCAGTTAAAAGAGATTCCACAACGCTACAACAAGCCTCATCCATAGATGCTTCATTGCCTATATTGGTCGCTTCTTCATTTGTGTACATTTGCACATGTAGTGATTCGCCCATTCCAGTTAGTGCCTTACTGCTCTGATGCTGTTGTGAATACAATGAAGCAAATCTTACACAAGCCAGTAGCAGAGGGGATCTACAAAATTCATCCTTCTCTTCCACTTGATGCATCTTGGATGCACATACATGCCAAATTATTTCAGGTGGGCATCCTAATGCAATAACAGCATGAAGCAATTGAAAGTTGTTGTTGTTGTTGTTGTTGTTGTTGTTGTTGTTGTGCAATATGTTTGTCTCAAAGAAGCCATATCCAGCTCTTGCTAGCAGTTCAATCTTTGCTAGCTCTTCCATACCATCACAGTCAAGTAATTGTAATCCATAAACTGGATCTACTTGTCTTCGTGGAGAAACAAATGAGTCTCGAAGTATTTGCTCACCAATGTCTCCCGTTGAATCTCCTCTGCCCAGTACAACTGAGGAAGAAAGAGATGATCGAAAGGAACTACCACACCCTGGTATTCTTCTTCTGCCTCTTTGGCTGCCACTACGTTGAAGAGATTCTCTGCCCTCATCCAAACTATTACTGGTGGTTGTATCGAAGGGGTCATCCCTGATAAGGCTTTGTCGCAAATTCGAATTGGTATTTGCCCGTGGGGGGTCCCTTGCCATAGACATTGAAATAAGACGTTCACAAGCGCGATCGAGCGGTGTTTTGCGTCTATCATCAAATTTAAGGGCAGCTTTTGCAAATGCATGATTATCACACTCCCCAGCCCCAACTAGTAGAGAAAAGACTGCACCAACACTACCCCAAGAAGCAGCAGCATGTAAAGGGATTTCACCTTCACAATCTACCTCCCAAATTGCCTGAGTGTATTCCTTCCTTGTTATTGTAGTTGATTCATATGCTGAGATGATATTATCTGTAACCTCGCAGAGGAGTGGGTATGTGGTGAGCGGATGATGGTTGATACAGTCAGATGTTGAAGCTGTATCAAATGAGGTGCAAGCAGCTATTGAATGTAGTGCTAGGGCGCCGCCTGGATAGTCAGTACGTAATGTAATGTTCGGCTCTATTGACGCTTCACCATTTTGTTCTCTTGTTGCCTCTTCTACTTTGAATAGCCACTGAAAGACTTCACGAGATCTACCTGCTGAACAAGCCGTATGAATGGGAGTGCGACCTATTAATAATTATAATTGCAGGGTGCAATAATATAGTTAGTTTAGGAGATTGATGTTTATCACTCACATTACAAAGTGAGACATGTCAAATTAGGCATGCATTTACCTTCAGAATCACGACTGTGGATTGAGGAAGGGTCGGCATCGGCAAGCGCTTGCAATACATGCATTCGTCCTATTGCTTTTGCTCCTTCGGTTAATCCTACTCTATTCCTTCGTTCTCTGGCCCTTAAAGCTAATTGCAATGGAGACTCATTCCTATAATATCGCTCTTGAGCCTTTGAAGGATGACGTTTAATATACCGATGTATAATACCCCAATCACTAATTGTATGTGTGAGAAAGCTGTGTAGCCCTATGATATTGTCATCTTCAATGGCATCACTATTATTATTGTCATCAGCCATATCTAGTTCTTCAACTAAACAAGTCAGCTAATTGATTGCCTGGGTTCCAAATTTAAAGGTGTGTTAGGGTTATCAAACTAAGAAATAACAACGCCAGTTTAAAAAATTATGAAACATCAGGAGTATCAATTGGATATAGACTTCACAACACAAGATAAGATGTGTTCAGAGTGTTTAAAGTAAACTTCATCATCGTTTCGGTAGTTTCTACACATATCACATGTGCACAAATTAACTTACAACATTGCAATAGTTGGTAATTTATAGAAGGGCCACCCACACTATTAGAAATGATATTAGAAATGATTTAGAAAATGTCAGATACACTGAGATACTTTCATAATATACAACAATAAACCATCCCTCGGAGAATACAAACCGATAAGATTTTCATCAAAAAAGGTTCAGAAAATATTCATATTTGTTCGTCATGGGGATGTATATGTTTAAACATATTGATACATATATATTATTCACTCATATAATACATGCAAGATTAATCGTCATGTTTTTGGATACTGAAATTGTTTTGGGGTTTGTGTAATAGATGAACAATAAACAACGATAGTGAGAGATAAGAGAGTGAAAGACTTATTAGATATATTCCAGGGCAGTGCGAGACAATATTTTATTTCATATAAATACAATAAAACACTTACCATCCGATAGAGCTAATCTGGTTGATAATCATTGTGAATAATATAAATTCTCTACCACTATATGTAGTACTCAAACTCTCTAGAGGGTAAACATCAGTAGTGTTAGTACATGATTAACTCTTTACTTACCTACCAAATATCGTTAAAGTTGTTGCCCTCCAGATACTTATGCATGACTAGTTGTCAACGCAAATGCAGTCTACCTATTGCAATCCATCATGCTTGTGTACCAAAGTATCATCATATATTAATATAATGGATGGCTCTGATACAAGGGTAGGGTACCTACAGAGTACAGAGTGTGAGGATTATGAGAGTTATAAGAATCGAGAAAGCTTCGCACTAAAAAGAAAGACATTTCTTCCATCCACTAAACTTCACACCGTAAGCTTTTTTTACTAACAAAATGTAACTCTCTCAATATTAGGTATTTTCCAGTCAGTGAACATTCTGTTGTGGTCTACTTGATACCAACAATCCATTTCTAATAAGAAACTTGGCTTGCATGTTGCATTTCAGTAAGAAAAACACAAAAGAAAATGTCAACAATTGTGCAAAAAAATGCAAATGGACAGCCTTTGGCCATCAAATAGGGGACCATAATACAACATGAGGGTGCTATAAAAGTACATGTTTCTCATTGGTTAAGTATATAAAAAGGCCAGTAACACTACCTGCATGATTCTAAGTCCCTCCATTCAACTACTACCACAACAAGTTCAGACCCACCAACAAGTGGACACAGAAGTGTGTGGAGGGCCCTACAATGGTGCTGATAGTGTCCATTGGCCTTCAATATACATATACATAAAGGAATTACCAATATATAAGAAGGAGAGTGGTTGTATACCTCCACATTTAGGTGATACATTGTCGGACAGCCGATTTGATTTTGAAAATCTGACCCAATCTGAGGCAAGAGAACCACCAACAAGAGGCCACAGAAGTGTGATGGAGGGCCCTACAATGGTGCTGATAGTGTCCATTGGCCTTCAATATACATATATACATAAAGGAATTACCAATATATAAGAAGGAGAGTGGTTGTATACCTCTATGTTTAGGTGATACATTGTCTGACAGCCGATTCGATTTCGAAAATCTGACCCAATCTGAGACAAGATCAGAACCGCCAACAAGAGGCCACAGAAGTGTGATGGAGGGCCCTACAATGGTGCTGATAGTGTCCATTGGCCTTCAATATACAATTACATAAAGGAATTACCAATATATAAGAAGGAGAGTGGTTGTATACCTCCACGTTTAGGTGATACATTGTCGGACAGCCAATTCGATTTCGAAAATCTGACCCAATCTGAGGCAAGAGAACCGCCAACAAGTGGACGCAAAAGCGTGATGGAGGGCCATACAATGGTGCTGATAGTGTCCATTGCCCTTTCATATACATATACAATGGCAAAACATCAATATCTAAGCAACAGAATGATACCATACCACCACTTGATTGCCAAACATTGTCTGACAGCCGATTCGATTTCGAAAATCTGACCCAATCTGAGGCAAGAGAATACCACCAACAAGTGGACACAGAAGTGTGATGGAGGGCCCTACAATGGTGCTGATAGTGCCCATTGGCCTTTATACATATACAATGGCAAAACATGAATGTCTAAGGAAGAGAGTGATGCATGCCTTTGGGCTATGGCCATATATTGTCGGACAGCCGATTCGATTTCGAAAATCTGACCCAATCTGAGGCAAGAGAACCGCCAACAATAGTGGACACAGAAGTGTGATGGAGGGTCATACAATGGTACTGATAGTGTCCATTGGCCTTCAATATACATATACATAAAGGAATTACCAATATATAAGAAGGAGAGTGGTTGTATACCTCCACATTTAGGTGATACATTGTCGGACAGCCGATTCGGTTTCGAAAATCTGACCCAATCTGAGGCAAGAGAACCGCCAACAAGTGGACACAGAAGTGTGATGGAGGGCCCTACAATGGTGCTGACAGTGTCCACTGGCCTTCAATATACATATACATAAAGGAATTACCAATATATAAGAAGGAGAGTGGTTGTATACCTCCACGTTTAGGTGATACATTGTCGGACAGCCGATTCGGTTTCGAAAATCTGACCCAATGATCTGAGGCAAGAGAACCGCCAACAAGTGGACACAGAAGTGTGATGGAGGGCCCTACAATGGTACTGCTAATAGTGTCCATTGGCCTTCAATATACACATACATAAAGGAATTACCAATATATAAGAAGGAGAGTGGTTGTATACCTCCATGTTTAGGTGATACATTGTCTGACAGCCGATTCGATTTCGAAAATCTGACCCAATCTGAGGCAAGAGAACCGCCAACAAGTGGACACAGAAGTGTGATGGAGGGCCCTACCATGGTGCTAATAGTGTCCATTGGCCTTCAATGTACACATACATAAAGGAAT
>Ga0214478_101143_pt1 | contig 14005 bp, 8 predicted proteins | sample M1_20Mar14CPVII9_2_FD_178001 | JGI IMG/M metagenome (GOLD analysis project Ga0214478, IMG submission 178001) | Marine eukaryotic communities from Monterey Bay, California, United States - M1_20Mar14CPVII9sort6BwellD7 | ecosystem: Environmental > Aquatic > Marine > Unclassified | place: USA...
TTACCGGTTCGAAGAAGGCTACCATGTCGTCTTTTTGTGCCTCTCAATTTTTCCGTAATATGTCAGAGATCAAAAGCCACGTGAAAGAATGTACTCACATCAAGAACAATTTCAGTGAGTATAACAAATTACGTGAAACAGCTGAGAAAAATACAAAGAAGACAAAGCCAAGTGGATATTCCCAATCAGATCAAATTGCAGCCATTGCAGAGATTGCTTTGGGATGGGGTATTGTATGCAACAGCAGGAAGTGCACCTGTAACTTGAAGCCTGCCGCGAAGGGTAAGTTTGTTTTTATACGAAGGAAGTATACTGTACCACTGTACCATCACTCATTTCCATACAATCTCATTTCTATACATCAGCGGCAGTAGCGGAAGGTGCAGCAGGAGAAGGAAGTTAAGTGTCCAATTACTCGCCCACTACACTAGGGTTGAACTCTATTGATAGATGATAGCGTGTATTGGGCACTTTGATTGGGTATTTGGAATCGTTGGTTGTACAGGGGATGGAATAGTTGGATATTATATTCACTACGGGTATTGAAACCCTTTTATACTACATAGCAATAAGAAACTAGTCATTTCTAATCTGCTCAGATAGCACCCCCAGTCAATATACCCCTGCTGTAGTACAGACTCCGCTGTTGAGAAGAATAATGTTCTGCTTTCAAAGTTATGTGGTCGATATAGATGTGAACCGCTTCGTCTCCATCCTCTATTTATCAACTTTTCGTACGTATTGTATGATATTTGATCAAATTCAAGTCCATAGGATTTCGATGAACATGTCTCATCAACTCTCTCTGTTTCTGAATTACTACTGGTAGAGTCGGTATCTTTGTTGGAATAGTCAACAATTGGTTTTGTATCATCATCAGATATAATCTGTTTGTTGTATGCATCCTCTACTTTCAAAACATGTGCTCTCTTCCCACAACAATATCCGCAACGTTGTCTACTTGTACCGCATAACCTTGCTATAGATTTCAATAACTCATTAGATTGAGATTCATCTATGTCCGTGTAGTCTGCTTGTACATTTTTTCTAGTATCATGAGCATGCAGTTCAGTGGTATCATCATTATTTTCCTGGGATAAACGTTGTTGTTGTTGGGGTATATGTACAGTGTGGTCATTGTCAAGATCGCATTGCTCCGATTTTTTTGATGACTTCATACTATCTTGACACGTCCTTTTTCCTATCGAAGATATACTTTTTTTGGCCTGATGTTGAGCCATACTTTAATACTCATATATCCCAAAGCAAGTAACGTGGTAACGCCAGCGCTTAGAACGCAGAAGTTCCTGTATTCATTATTGAGTTGGAAAAAAAAAATGACAGAGTAAAAAGATACGAGTGGTATCCTCCCCCTAGTATGTACGTCTCGCCCGCCAGTGCTAGCTTTCTTGAAACGGCGCTACATATCGGCAATATCTCATAGGAAAGGAACCGGTAGTAAGGGAGACAGATCAGCAGATCGATAATTCACCATGAAATTGCAGGTCTACTACGCTTTAGGTGCACTTACTTTGAGAGGATATCCTACAACACAGTCATTTTCACCGAGAAGATCTTTTATATCTAAATCTTCGTACAAAACAACAACACATCAAAATAATAATGTTATAGTTTTGAGAGAAAGTAGTGATGATGGCAGTGGTGGCACTGAATGGATAAAGAAGTCAATGGGATCTGACGAAGGTGATGGGAGCACCAACAACAGTGGCGCATCTCCCTCTCCTCCGATATCACCAAACTTTACCAAAGAAGAGATAGAAGATATGAATAAAGTTATCTTATCATTATCAAAAGAAACAGATGATGAGAAAAGACGGGAAAGATTAGCCGGTTTATTCGATAGTGAACTTGCTTATGATAAGAATACAGATGCGGAGGTTGATACTAATGAGTCTCCTAGATTTGCACAGTTATTTCAAACATCACTTGATATTGTTGGTCAAGAGATTCAGACAGCAGCTAGAGAGGCAGCAGAGAAACAGCTACAGCAAGATCAATGGCGAGAGCAAGATACAGATGATGCAGAAAAGGATCTATTCAAAGAGATTGAAGCCACTGAAAAGAAAAGAGTAGAAAGAGTAAAGAGTTCGGAAGAGTTACAACTCTGGGCGTTAATCGATATGATGATACAAAGCAAAACTCGAGTTGCCAACATCAGAAGGACGATAGACAAGAGTATCAATAAAGACTAGTGAATTGTACAGACAGAGTTAGAAGAAGAAGGGAAAGTTCGTTAATGAAATTGTTTATCCCTTTGTTGCACTTTTCATTCTGTAACTCAAAGCATTCTTTCTTCCATGGAGTGTCACTTTTCCGAATTGATCATATCGTTCCATCTGAGTTCCTTCCTCGTCGAATTTAAACCCAGCAGCTTCGAGTGCAGCTTGTTGCGCTGCTCCCTTTTGCATGGATTTATACTCTTTAGTCTGCATGAGCCTGAATGCTTCATCCATCATACCACCAGTAACACCACTACTCTTCCTACCTTGAGCTATAGTTTTCGTACCACTCCCCACCTTCCTAGTGCCTGCAGCTAGAGTCTTGCTGGGCACAATAGCAACACCAAGCTCATCACTCATATCACTAACAATTTCAGCACCAAGACGGGATACGAGACTTCCAAGAATCCTGCCGATCGCAGCTTTACTTCTCTTCACACCTGTAGCTGACTTGACTCGAATTGCCTCAATCAACTTATTCACGGCACGAGTCTTGGCACGACCAGTGGCATTATTAATATCATCAGCCATTTGACTACGTTCAATCCTGTACTTTGCAGCGGCAGCGGTTGCTCGAGAACGAGCTGCGGCACAAGCCTCCATACGACGTTTGTAACCAGGTGTACCGACCTCTTCATTGAAGATATCCGATCCAACTTGACAGTTCTCGGCATCATCACCCAATACATATTGCTCAACATTTGTGTAGGCACTATCGTGGAGTGAACAGATGGCCTTAAATCCATTGGCAAATTGTGCCTTGATTTCTCCATTGAGAAGACACTCTGGATGACATGGAACACATAGGTAATCTGGCGATATAGAAAAGAACTTGGACTTATTTGCTAGCCAAAACTTATGAAATAATGACTTGCGCTCTTCATTATTCCTGCCCTGTGTGAATACATGCTTCTCAATATCAGTTCGGACTCCTCTAGAGCAAAGCATAATCTTAACATCAAGACGAAATAGTTCACGGAGAAACTTAACCCAAGCAACCATTAACGTGACAAGCTGGACCTTGCCGTATACGTCCTTTGGACTACCTCGGTAGTCGAAGGAAAAGGGCCAGAAGTTGAGCTTGCATCCTTTCTCATAGGCACCCGGAGTGGAGATACGAACAAGATCCCATGTAGCAGAGATGCACTCTCCATTCTTGTTCATAGCCATGGCTGGATGTCTTCCCTTGAGTACACGGGTAAGGCGTTGAGGGCAATAACGAAGCATGAAGACAACGAAATATTCGTTTGGCTTGAGATCCCAGTTGAGATGTGGACCTATGATATGTTTGGGATCAATAGGTTGGCCACTCTTCGTCTTCAATGAGCTGATAACGGTGTAGAATGAAAGCCAAGCTCGCCAAATCCTAACATTCATTGGGTGATAGCTTCTGTTCGTGTCCCAGTCTGATGGAGCACAAGAGTAGGACTTTGGATGGTTGACAATATTGCCACGTTCATCCTTGTATATAGTTCTCGACCTGTTGCGAGCATCAACGGGCGTTTCATCTTTGTTGGAAGATTCATCACCTTTAACAAAGGAGAATGATTAGAATGGATAAAATAAATACAATACTTAACAATCATGATGCAAACTTACCCATCCCATCCTCGTTCATAATCTTTGTAACTCTTACATGGAAGCCAGTCATTGCATTGCCAACTACCTCAGCAACTGCACAATATCCCGATCCAGCGCCATGCCCGCCATTGAAGTACTTGGCAGCCCATCTCTCTGCATGTGTCTTGTCATTGAAATGTTTGAACGTCTTCGACTCTTCCTCTCCATGGAGAAATGCATTGACTTGTTTACTACCAGATGCACTCTTGGGGAATTCAGCATCAGGCTGAGAAAATGATTGCTCATCTTCTTCTTCTTTGCCTTCATCATCTGCTTCACTCTCATCAACTTTCAACTTGGCAGCCGATGTCGATTTAGATCGACTCCTTTGACTCTTAATCTTCTTGGTACTAGATGAAGCAGCAGGTTCTTCAACTGTACTCGTATCAGCATAGGAGACTTTCTTTCGTTTCCTCAACGTCCGCTGACCAACGTTGGCACCAATAGCAGCAACACCAACAGAAGCAGCAGCCAATCCAGCTGCTGCGGCAGGGGAAGAAGACAAGATATCCCCGACTGGGTTACCCAAAACACTCGGAATTCTAATACAAATCATCAACAGAAGAGGAAGAAACCAACCTTTCCCGGGGCCAAACGTTCCCCTCTGTTGACGTGCTGGACTTGAGTTAGGGATGCTGGGTGAAGAAGGAGAATGGCTTGGACTTTGAGACGGCTGTTGTTGAGCACGAGGAGTCTGAGTATGTGGTGATTGGGATGATGGCGGCGATGGAAGCGGCGGAGCCAAGTCTTCGTGTGGCACTACCCATTCGCCATCTACCAAAACACATGGCACCATCCATAGACCATCCTTCAATGTTTGTGAATCGGCAGTAGTCTTCTCATCCTCCTCCTCAATCACAGTCTCAACAAGTATAGGAGCAGTTGCTACATCTCCCTTCTTGGCAATAGGAGGCTCAGTTGGTCTCGAAGGGAGAGATCTGACGCTTGGTGGATTGATAGTCTCTTTACGAGAAGATGAGCAAATGTAGCGACGGCCGGAATACAGTCCCAACAACTTCCCTAGACACATCCCAACGAACAACGCGGAGCCTATACAAAGAAAAGGCGTCAACCCCAACAATGAACGACCCTCCAATTGAGGAGTAATGATGACCCCCGACTCTGAACTAACAATAGATCTATCAATGCACCCCGAACGTTGAACATCACCTAGCCCTGTGACGGACTTCATAAAAGGAAGAGACGACCCAACAAATGCAATACGTGGTCTACCACTTGGTCCACCAACCTTTGAATCAATATTGACCAAAGAAATGTCATTTGACTGAGTAGATAATGGCTGAGGCGATGACCAACTAGACAATGAAGCGACCGAATTATACTGTGGAGTAACCATATTGATATGTTGAATACCACCAGAAAGTAAAAGACTTCCATTGGCACTTTCAATGCCCCCCAAGTCTAAAGTTTGAATAGCATCCGGCTCCAAACTTTGGACACCACCCAGCTCCAAATTTGAACTTCCACCCAACTCTAAACTTTGAACATCATCATCTGATCCTAGCCTCGGAACATTATTAGGTTCATCAGCAGAGTCCGATCCTTGAGAGGAAGATTGCCCGTTAGGACCACCAGAGATGGCACCGCCCAAGGACGAACCTCCCGAACCTCGTCTTGCACCACCACGATCACCAAAAAGGCATCTATATCCTTCCCTACACTTCCAGGGCTTGCTGGTCATAGTTCTGATATTATAAAATTAAATGTATTGATTGTATTAAGGGTGAGTTAGGTAATATAATACCAATCGTGCAAAATAGTACTGAAAATGATATTAACTTACCTCAAATAATAACAACTAATACCTTCTTTGGTTGTTATCAGTGGTGATTATTTCCACTCAATAGTACTACCAATTGATACTGTTTCAAGATGGGGCGGTATAATGTGAGTAAACATGGTAGGTTTAGATTAAACAACCCCTTACACTATTAGTAAACAACTTACCGTACTAATTAATAGGTGATGATTTTCCACCGGTGATTGGTAGTATAATATTACCCTGTATAAACTAAATTGATGTTAATATTGGTGGGTAGGGTACATATCAATCAATCCAACTAATCCCAAATAAATATGACAAACTTACCAACTGTAAAATGTGGTGGTACTAATTCTTAGTATTTTCACACCCCAAATAATATTAAATAAACCCAGCACTGGGTGGTGAATTAATGTTGTTATTTCCTTGATATTAGTTTAGTAAATGCGTATGGAGGAGGAGGGATGGTGGGTGTAACACCGGTCGTTTATTGTTGGACGTACGAATGGTACGAATTACGAATGGCTGTTGGTTCAAGTAATTACTAGGCGGTGTATAGTAGTGGTAGTAGTTACTATTCCCACTATTCCCATAATAATAATAATGTTAATTCCACTATTGATTCGGTGGTATACTGATTGTATATTATTAAGGGCGGAGGAGTAGTATCAGCAGGAGCGACCCCATTCAAAAGTCAAAAGTGAGCATTTGGAAAAGTCAAGAAAAAGAGTTGCTGATTGCCTGAGTCCCATTTAACGAAATTACCTCTTGAGTTGCACTCTCGACGCTGCAACTACTGCTTCTTACTTGTACTTGGTGCTATCAGTCCTCCATTCACTGTTACTAGTAATACTACTTCTACTACTAATTAATTACATTGAATGTTATACATAACATTCTTGTGTAATAACCACCGCAAGGTAGCGGCGGCAGGCCGCTAAACAAAATCACATCGTAATATAATCACTGTAACTATATGTACTAATGTCCAAGCCATTTGGTATGTGGATGTGCGTTGTCTATGTTAAGTAATTCATGGCACCCATTAGGATATGGGCTGATGTATTGGTATTGAGATGTTGTATTGACTACCGCAAATCCAATCGGCGGCAGTCACCCGTATCTAATAAAAATCACATCGCAATATAAGTATGTAATAAACTATGGATGTGTGCTGTTTAATATTTTCTCGTGTATTGGTACATCAGGTATTATCACATTAATTTGTATATGTAAAAGTTCATGTTTTTTTTGTTGGTTTGTTGCAATTTGGTTTGTTGCTATTCGGTTTATTGCAATAAATTCTGGCGAGCATGATTGACAATTCTAATATTAATTATTCTTGTGGATTACTACTATTATCAAGACATGCCAACATAGGCAAGAGAGTAGTTCAACTCTCCTCAAACGTTCTAAGTTTGTGGTGGGGTATGGTATCTTAGGTAGTAGTAGTCCTTCTTTTTCATACTCACTACTCAAGTCACTTGATTGGCGGGCTGCTCTCCAGGAGGCATGTGGTACTCATATCTTAATGTCTGCTAATAATCTAGAAGGTTCTTCAGAATCAGCCTAATACCTCACTCCTATTGAGTCGTCGGACCATTTCATATATATATTATTAGTAAGGTATACTCATCAATCCGTTCTTGTGCTGTAATTGGTGATATAGAATTGATACCGCCTAAGAAATTAGAGAAGCTATCAAACACGGCACGCAATGCTGCTGGGAAGTCTAAGAAATATATGGGTAGCTTGGGTAGTAAAGGGGAGTTTCGATAAGTATAGAGGATTGTAATATCATATTGGAAATATACTTATGAGTATAAGGGGTAAATACTATCGACTATCTTAATATCACACAGTAATGAGGGAATAAGTACTCTCTCTCTTCTATACAAACCCCAATCCACAAAATAAGTCCATACCATTCCTTAACACACAAAATAGCAAGTTTGATTAAGTCGAGAAAGACTTTATTGATGATTCTTAGAAGATACCCTTCTTGCGTGTATCTTCAAAGAGCTTTTGGTGCTTATCGACAACAGCACGCCTCTGGAGCTTGTTGGCAGCAGTTAGACAGCCATTTTCAGGCGTCCATGGGTCATCTGCGATGAATGCAATGGCAATCAACTTTTCATTGCGGCCAAGACCAGCATTCTTATGCTCACCTTCCATCTCCTTCATGATAACATCATACAATTCCTTGGAATCCTTGACTGCCATAAAGTCACCCTTGACGCCATTCTCCTTTGCCCAATTCATGACGACAACCTTGTTCAACTGCATTAGTGCAATAGGACGATCCATATCTCCATCTCCGTAACAGCAGATACCACCACCGACAGCATCAACGAACCTACTGTTACCATACGTCATTTCCATGTTTTCAACTGCAATGTACTCGCCACCCTTCAACTTGATAAGATTCTTCTTACGGTCAACAATTTGTACACTACCATCTGAGGCGAATTGTCCAATATCACCAGTGTGGAACCAACCATCAGCATCGAAATCTTCCTTTGTCTTTTCTTCCATCATGTAGTATCCCAAACCAACGTTGTCTCCCTTAACCCATACTTCTCCCCTTCCAAAGACAGGCTTTCCATTGACATCCTTGCGATCAGTTGATAGGTATGGCAGGCCACCTTTATCATTGATTTCAGGACATGAAACCATCTTCACCTCAACACATGGAATCGGGACACCAGCAATACCAGATCGATCATCACCTAAATCCTGAAGTGTTAAGCCAGCACATGTTTCAGTAAGACCATACCCCTGTCCCATGGGAATACCAAAGCAAGTTCCAATAAAGTCCTGAACATCAGAGTTGAGAGGACCTCCGCCAGAGACACCGATTCTCAACCTTCCTCCAGCAACCTTGGCAAACTTCTTAAACACAAGAGCCTTGAACAATGGAGTGTCAAATCCAAGCTTCCTAGCGCGCATACGAGATTCAAATGCAGTGTTCACGAGGTATTGCTTAACCTTTGATTCGGCTCCAACCTTTGCCTGAACACCCTTCTTAATTACATCCCAAATCTTTGGAACACCCACCATAACAGTAGGTTTGTACTGCTCCAAGGCACCAATAGGGTATGCACCAGTTTGTGTAAGAGTCTTAGGATCGGCATAGCAAATACAACTTCCATTACCTAACATACTAATTTCTGCAACCAGTTCAAAGATATGGGCAAGAGGAAGGTATGCAATAAAGACATCATTCTCATTCACAATATCAGCAACCATACAAGTAGTGGCCAATACATTTTTGTGTGTAACAACAACTCCCTTTGGTTTTCCGGTTGATCCACTTGTGTACATATTAACAGCGGTAGTGTCGGGGGTTGGAGGTACAGGTGGGTATGCCTTGCAATCTCCAGCGGTTACAAAATCCTCAAATGAAACAATCTTCACTGCACCAGACGAAGCAGGTGAGTCCACTTTTTCTCCCGGTGCAATCATATCATTGGTGTAAATGATGTGTTTTAATGTAGGCATATCCTTGATTAGTTTCATAAGAACAGATACACTCTTCTTGTTACATAAGATAGCACGAACCCTTCCTTCATTGATAGAGTCAACAACGGCATCAAGTCCAAGGGTGGCATATACAGTTGTCACACTAACACTCTGAGAGAAGGCGCCTAATATAATCCAAAATTTAAATTTTATGAGATAAACATAATATCATAAAATGATTGTGCATAATATGTATCATTGTAAAAAATAAAAAATATATAAATACCTAATGCTCCAATCATCCATTCTGGACATGTATTCTCATAGATAGCAAGGGTACAACTGGTGGTATGCTGAGCAAGGGTGGCCTTTTGTGGTGAGGCTACAAGACCTGCAGAACGGAGAGAGGCACCAAACTTCAAAGAAGCATCCTGAACTTGAGCATATGTGCGGTAGCTAACATCACCAAATTTCTTAACCTTTGGAGTATGTTGACCAAGAAATTCACGTTGTGCCATTGCATTGCAGTGACCAAATGTCTTGCAGGCATATTGTGCTAGTTCATGAAGTGTGGTAACTCCCTCAACCGGTGTATTTTTAAGATTACCCTTAAATTCAGTTGCAACACGATGAGATTCATCATCTGCCACGGGCACTGACCGCATAGGGGTAGGCGTTAACAATTTCTTGAGAAAACCAACCCATTGGAATGTAATAATTGCAAGCTATATAATACGGTATAATATACAAAAAGTTAGTATAGATATTGGGAAGGTGCACATGTGAACTTCAACAAAAATTAAACTTGGTGTAACAGTAATTGTAATACATGTAACTCGGTAACACTTACGAATAGATCAATAGAGACCAGTATGATCTTGAGGGGAAGTAGAGCGATACTCATCACAGCAACCTATCCTGTGTAGTCTGGATTTACCACTGAGATAGGTTTGGTTTTACATAGTAATCTTCAAGCCTCAAGCAAAAGATTTTGAGCTCATAACCTGGTGTGGACAGTCTGTGGTGGCTACTCATACATATACTTAGGTATCAACATTACTCTTTGTGATGTTATGTGGGTGAACTGTATGAGTACGTGTAAACCAACAATATTGATATTCATTGTTTGTCTTGACACATTCAAAAACCTATTTTAATGTATTATGTATGTCATTGCTATTTATTGACCAGTAACCCCCAACAAAATTATAGCCTGAAGAAACATAACATATACATTGTTATTTATTGCTTCTTCTTATCCCCATTGCTTAAATCACTTTGTGACATGCGTATCTTTAACTCCTTTGCACTCATTGATCGCCCAATAGCCTTTAGAATCTCATCGATAAAGATGACGGGAAGGGAGAATGCTAAGACAATCTTCCACTCATCCCAGCTCAACGGTGTAACATTGAACATATCAGCCAAAAAGTCGACGTATAGAATGACAAAATGCATACCAAAGGAAGCTACCATTGCCAAAATAAGGTAAGGGTTGGACCATGGTGGCATTGTCACCAAACTTCCATCCTCAGACAAGGCATTCAAGGCGTTGAACATCTCAATAGCAACAAGAACTGATAGAGAAAGTGTTGATGCCTTGATCTTACCATCTGTAAAGTACTTACAGGGATCTGTCTGCATATCAAGTCCGTCAAAGTCGTTCACTTTAAAGTCAGTCCAAGTACTACAATATCCCCAAGTGGAGAGTTGCTCATATGTAATATTGGTATGATCACCCTCGTGGTAAATATACCAGTAGGCAAATACAGCAACACACGCCCAGCCAACGTAAAGTCCAACAACCATATAACGGAAGAAGACCCAAGGAGTAATGAGACTATCACTAGTGCGACGGGGAAGCTTCTTCATAATATCACCATCAGCGGGGTTGAATCCCAATGCAGTAGCCGGAGGTCCATCAGTAACGAGGTTAACCCAAAGAAGTTGAACTGGAATAAGACCTTCAGGCAAGCCCAATGCGGCGGTTAAGAAGATGGCAGCAACCTCACCAATATTTGACGAAATAAGATACCGGATGAATGCCTGCATATTGTTGTAAATTGAACGTCCTTCCTCAACGGCAAGGACAATGGTGGCAAAGTTATCATCAGCAAGGATCATATCTGATGCTTCCTTGGCAACCTCAGTACCAGTCAAACCCATTGCAATACCAATATCAGCCTGCTTGAGAGCCGGTGCATCATTAACTCCATCTCCGGTCATGGCGACGACATTTCCCTCACTCTTCAACAACTTAACAAGTTGTTGCTTGTGCTTGGGCTCTGTTCGCGAGAACACAAGTCCACCATTACTCTGTGTTAGAATCTTAAGCTGCTCTCCCTCACTCTTCTTGAAGAAGTCAGAACCGGTAAAGCTTGAATCCGAATCAAAGTCCTCATTCAAGATACCAATTTGCATAGCAATAGCCTCGGCAGTCAATTTGTTATCACCAGTGATCATCATGATACGGATACCAGCAGTCTTGCACATTTTAATCATAGGAGCGATCTCCTCACGGGGTGGGTCAATAATACCAACTAGACCGACGAATGTTAATTCAGATTCAATACCTACAAAGTTGGAATCCTCAGATAGAATCTTAGTCGCCGAATGTCCAGAAGTTCCATCGTATGAGCCAAGATCACCACCCAAGTCCTTGTAGGCAAGTGCCAAGACACGAAGGGCACGCCCTGCCATACTTTGTTGCTGTGAAAGAACAGCATCCAAACCAGCCTTATCGAGCTTCACAACCTTACCATTAGCCTGAAGAATCTTATTACAGCGCAAGAGAAGTCCTTCGGGAGCACCTTTAACCAATAATTGATTCGTCTTCTTATCAGCAGGTTTAGTAATAACAGACATTGACTTACGATCACGGTTGAATTCAAGTGTAGCCAATACCTTGGCCTTGCCTCCCCAGTAATCATTAACAGCGTGGGCAGTGGAAGTGGGGTCAGAGGTACGTTTCTTGGCAAGTGACTGTTGACTGGAAGCGTCGGGAAGGCCAATCTTTTCAACCAATACCTTAAGACTTGCCTCGGTCGGCTCTCCAACACGAACGTACTTACTAGCCTTGGTATCATATTCGATAGATGATGCATTACACAACGATGCAACAGTCGATGCCATGGCAATTTGAGCACTATCTCCAGCAACGGGTGGTGAGATGTCACCAATTGGAGCATAGGTAATTCCGGATACGGTATGTTTGGCCATTGAATCCTTTGTTACGGGTAAAACCACCTCAACACAGGACATTTCATTCGTCGTTAGGGTCCCAGTCTTATCAGAGCAGATAACATTGGTGCATCCCAAGGTTTCAACGGAGGGTAACTTACGAACAATGGCATTCTTGGCAGCCATTTTTCGTGTTCCCAATGCCAAACAAGTTGTAATAACTGTGGGTAGCCCCTCGGGGATAGCCGCAACAGCCAATGCAACCGCAATCTTAAAGTAGTAAATGCATCCCTTGAACACACTACCATGTACAGGATCAAAGAAATGATTGTAATTAATAGCCCATACCAAGATACAGATCACGCCAATAACCTGGGAGAGTAAGTCACCAAATTCATCAAGTTTCTTCTTAAGGGGTGTATCCTCCTCTTCCTCGGCGGCACCCTGTACGGCTAATTGAATTTTACCAATCTCAGTCTTCATACCAATATCAGTAACAACACCACGAGCAATACCCCCAACAACGGTAGTAGTAGCAAACATAATATTCGTCTTAGCCTGAACAACTAATTCATCTTCCTTGACGGTAGGTGTTTCTGGATACTTGGCAACACTTTGACTCTCTCCCGTTAACTGACTTTGATCAATCCTCAAACTTGTCGTTTTTAATTCAGTAACACGTGTATCCGCGGGTACACGATCACCAACCTTAACTTCAATAATATCTCCGGGTACAATATCACGACTATTAATAGTTGCCATTTTACCATCACGGAAGACTCGGGCACTTTCTGATTGTAATTCCTTAAGTGCCTCGAGTGCGGCTTCAGCATTCGCCTCTTGCCAAACACCCACAATGGCATTCAAAATTAGAATAACAAGGATAACAATAGGTTCAATGTAGGCTAATATACCCTCCTCATCGGCATGTTCACCTGCATCATCAAAGTAGGCCAACGCAAAGGATACGACAGCCGCGGCTAATAGAATTTTAACAAGGGTATCATCGAATTGCTCTAATACTAATTTCCATAACGGTGTGGCATCCTCCTTATCTAATTCATTCCAACCATACTCGGCACGTTTCTTTTCAACTTGTGAGGTGGTTAAGCCCGTCTTTGGATCGACTTCATAATACTCATAAAACTCATCAATATCGCATGTCGAACTGCTGCGAGTAAGAGACTTTTTACCCATGATTATATGTACTATCCAATACTATACTTATTAGATAATACCAGCCCTTCCAATTGCAATTATATGAACGCTTCTCCGCCTCCAATCAAAGCATTGGATTCAAGAGAAAAAATGCCCTCCAATTTTTTACACCTGGAGTTTGTGTATCGTTTTCTCTTCTTTCCGTATTAGTAGGGTTAGTACTCTCTCACGTGTACTCACAAGTTGAAATGAAACTTGCAACACAACTTGCTAGCTTGGTATGTACATGTACTTGTCAATCGTCAATCTCTCATTCGTCGAAGTCAGCCTATCATTTATCTTCCCACTTTCCACAAATGAGCACTTCTTGTGAGCAAATGCTACAAGTAGAAAGGTATCTTGAAGTTGTTGTGAGTTTTGCCGGGTGTAGCTATCTATAATTCATGACAGAATAAAGCTAAGAAGAATATACATATAAATGGTAGCTCTAGCCTTATCATCTCGTCCTTAGTCAACTTGTCGGGTACCTTACACGCATTAGTTTCTTCTTGATGTACTTGGC
>Ga0214478_101144_pt1 | contig 13996 bp, 5 predicted proteins | sample M1_20Mar14CPVII9_2_FD_178001 | JGI IMG/M metagenome (GOLD analysis project Ga0214478, IMG submission 178001) | Marine eukaryotic communities from Monterey Bay, California, United States - M1_20Mar14CPVII9sort6BwellD7 | ecosystem: Environmental > Aquatic > Marine > Unclassified | place: USA...
GATGTTGAATAAAGATGGTATTTGCAAGTCTGAAAGCCGAGATGATGAGCAAACCAAAGCAGAAGAAGAAGGGAGTGAGGTGTATAGTGATGATGAGTGGGTCGAAGCATTCTCGTGGTTTGTCAAGTCATATGGTTTTGAGGAGGTAATGAGTGGTAGAAATAAAGGAAGCTTTCGTCATGAGGTTAGTTTATTTTTGTTGTACATATGATATGCACATTTACCTTTGACTCATGTTCACTTTCGTCTCTACTTCAGTTCTTTGTGAGAGACTCTCCCGAACTTTGCAACAAGATGAAGCTGGCAGCTCATAGTCAATCCTCTGTTATGAACAACAACTCAACTCAGCTTACTCCAACCTTTAGTACCGTCAAAATGATAGGTCAGACTCCTCAAGGCTTGAATATAAGTCCAGAGCAAACAACAACTGTTTGGCGTAGTACCAATGGCAAGTCATCAAGGGGTGGTATATCCTCCATATTCAAACCACGGAGTAACTCGATCAATTCGACGCACCCATCCCACTTGAATGTGCCCATGCTTAGCTCTACGAATACTGCAAGTTTTGCTGAATCTTGGATGAATGGAGGAAGTACACAACAGCAGTATCAAGCAAGTCCTTACCCTCCCCGTCCACCACTGACAAGATCACCCAAGACTATACGTTTCCGTGACGAGGCCGATAATAGTAGGGATGACGCTGCTATTGAAATTACCACCCAGAACAATCGTGAGGTATCACCAAGCCCACATCAATACCGCGGGCGGAAGCAGTTGTCTAGTGTTATATCATCACCGGGTTTGCCTCCCCGAGGAGGATCAGGATCTGGATTTGTCTCACGAAGGGGTAGACGTCCTCCAATGATATCAAGACACTCTACTCATTAAGAAGAAGTCGAGTATGTTTGTTTTCTGGTTTAAAGAGCGAGGGAGAGAGGAAGACTTTTGATACAGTCATCTCAATATATGTATTGCAACAAGGGAGCGAAGAAAAAACAATACTCCAAGTAAAACAGAATATGTCTAGTCATGTAATATAAAGATGTCATGTAAATGTAATACAACACGCTAGTGACTAGAGAGAGAGTAGAGAAAGAAGTCGTTGCTTGATAGTCGATATTGATTTATATAATTTGATATATCTAACATCTATGCTCAATAAATATATGACCTACCGACTGGGCACTTTCTTCATCCTCTGATATTGAGCTCATCCATCTCCTTCAATTAAGGACTAATCTTCTTCTGTTTTTCTTCAAATGAACGGGCCATGTTCCTGGTGCCAATATGTGGCATCAAAGTTAGATTCTCCATCTTCGCTCCAAGAATTGGTGAGCACACGCCATTGTTGACAACTCTATGATCAGCCCCCGATTGAGGATTCTGTTTAAGATTCTCTCGAGCCTTACTAATCTTTGCCTTACTCTTTTCGAACCAGTCTTCAATTGATGCTCGCTCATATGTAATGCCATCAGCGGCTAGGACTGGTTCGTTTGTCATTAGCACAAGACTAATCGGGCACACCAACTCTTCAGGAGGCTCCAGGGTATCGGATAGATTCTTCTTTTGACACTGAGGTAAACTTTGATGAACCTCGGCAGTAGACTTGGTATCTGATTTGTCATTAAAGTACTCTGATATAGCACGGAGAAATGCCTTGCGCTTGAATCCTTTAATTCCAGACCCTCCTCCATCGCCAACCTTCATATCATTAAAAAGATAATCATCCTCATTCACCGCCTCCTTCAAGGCCATCATGGAGTCGATATCCTCAGATTGAACAAGCCAAGTATAGAATTCTTCCACACTGCCTTTGATACATGATTGTTGTGACCGTAAGAAGATGAACAAAGGATCATTCTCGTCCAATGTAAAGTTGGAATATTCCTTTGATATGCTACTTCTATCGTTGAGGCTTGAGATTGAAGCTTCGGTGATAGTTTCACGGGTCATGCCTTGAGATGAATCAATACCAATCTCAGATGGTATCTTTTCTTCCTGAGGTTCGGCTGGTGATGTTTCGGTAGGGGATACTTCTTTAGCCAGATTATTGCCACTATTGTTGATTATCTCGCGTTGCACTGGAAACTCTGGTGTACTTGGCTCCTCTTGATTTAGCTGAGATTCAGAGCCATTAACTGTAGATGACACCGATTCTCGAATCGACATGGTATTGGATGGCTTAGTTGTACTAACATGATTTGTACCAATAGCTTCTTGGATCATCTCAATTGCCTTCCATACACTCCTTCTACTTCCTGACACGTCTATTGGTATGTAATTATCACTGACGGCTGATGTGTCACCGATCTGTATATCATCTACACCCGATTTTTTGATAATCTCCTTCTTCTTTCTCCCTTGTTTACCGCTGAGAATCTTTGATCGGTTGATTTTAATATAGACCATCTCCTTAATCTTCTTTGTCTGGTAGAGTTTTAATGGCATTCTCAATATACCCGCAATAAAAGAAATACCATATGCTACACCCCGTAGTATCAGTAGAATCATGCCACTCAAAAAGAGTAGAACTGGCAGCAGAATAAGAATGTAATTCTGAACTGGCTGGCAAACGCTGATCGACTCGAAGATGGTATCTTCAAATGCTGCTCGATATTCAATATAATGTCTTTCGATATTACCACAAGCCCATCTAATTACTAAGCAAGTCATACAACATAGTATTCCGAATATAATAATGAGAGATTTTGTCATTCGTGCGTCGTATTTAAGCATCATAGAAAGGCCATATGCTATAATCCGAAATACCAAAACAACTGCGCTGCAAATCAAGAACCCTAACACTAACCCACCAAATACTACCTTAGACGACGGTTGATAATATTTGTCTTCAGAATAACGCTGGTAATGCCCAGGCAATAGTATCATCAACAGTACTGAGTATAGTACTGCAACTGTAATGACCGTACCTTTTCCGATGTAATTTATTGCACTTTTACATGTGTTGATAGTCATAGTCCTCAAAGATTGACAACTTGCACAAGCCGTTGGCCAAATAGAAGACAAAAATGAACGATCAGTTGACTTCTTTTTCTTGGGTATCTTTGGAGGAGCCGATGACGATATCTTGCTGGAAGAAGCTGGTGCTTGTTTAGGTTTGGTGGGTGGCAGCTCAATCTCCATATCCACATTCGCTTTACCGACAGCTTCTTGAATCAATACAATTGCCTTTTGTACAGCCCCTTCACTCCCTTTAATATGCACAGGCACATAAATCACTCCGTTTGAAGCCTCAATCTTGTACATAACCGTAGGCTGACCTGTTTTCTTTTCAAGTTCAATATGCTGAACACCTGATTTGCTTATTATTCCAGTGAGTCTCCTCCCTTGCTTACCGTTAAGATTCTTTGAAGCAAATAACTTGACATATACTGTCTTTTTCATTTTGGGTCGATGACATGATAAAGGACTTTTCCTCGGCGCTGGCTTCCTGGCTTTCTTACCTGCAACGAACCAATTTACAAGTAGTAGGAAACCAACATATAATAAGCCAATACTGATATATCCAAAGATATCGAAGAAATATCCAAAGATCTCGAAGAGATTCATTTTATCACTGACCGTCGTCCTCTGTGAAGTACCATCTTGGGTGGAACCAATAGCACTTTCAACATGCTGTATGATATAGTCTAATTCACTATTTTTCAAATTCAGATTGTACTTAACCAAAGTATCCCGTGTAAGAGAAGCGATATCATCGCCTTTATTGTAACCAAGTAGTATCTTCTGCTCGTTACCTCCTGTTTTCATCCTCCTGTCCTGACTCGGATATCCTAGGCCAAACGCAGTGGGAACAACAGTATCATACCACCCTGACTTTCTAACGAAATCTTTCATATCCCATCCATCAAATCCGTCTTTGTATATCTTATCAGCGATAATTAAATGATCCTCCCACTTAGCAGTGTCGTCAAACCATATAGCTAAGATTGCATCTCCGTCTTTTTGGAATATTTTCATCTGTGTATCGTAGCCGATACCTTTCTTCATTTCCCATTGAGGTAGCCTGGCAATCTCTTCCGGTGTTGGCTTAGTCCTATTGCCCAACTGATCTTCAAGAAAATATGCAATACGATTCAAGTATACCATATCATTCTTGTCTAGCATATATTCATCAATGGCGCCATGAGCGACATCGAGTAAATCATCACCGTCATTGCAGCCTATTACAACGTTTTGAGCACCCCCCTCACGTAGTCCTAATGAAAATGTAAGAGCATGATCATACTGTATTGTCTTTTGGACGAGACTGTGGATATCCCGACCTTCCACGCCATCAGCACCATTCTCATACATTTCATCAGTAATTTCCAAAGGATAGGACCATTTGTGGCTTGCGGAGTCGTATTGAGACATACATACCTTTCCGTCTTTGAGATATATTTTCATTTGCCTATCATATCCAGGACGTCTCTTTTCCCATTTGGGCAGTTTTGCAATCTTTTCACGTACTTGGATAGGCAACTCATTCTCACCATACATATTTCCTGATGCAAGCTGTCGACAAAATCTTGCACTTTGAACTAATTGCTCTCGTGTAGGGTTTTGTGGAATAGTAAAGTCAGTTCCTTTGCACATATCAATCAATTCTTTGTCCTGTAGATCATCAATCTCATCTTTATCATTAAAATCTCCCCAGATGCTATAACAAGCCTTTGCAGTTGAAATAATTTCATTCCTTGTTATGCCGGGTTGCATGGGAAGCCCGGCTGTCTTGCACATACCAATCAATACCTTATTACTCAAATCTTCAATATTGCAATTAGGTGGGTTGATATCTTCTGCTCTTTTACATCGCGAAGCTACACATAATATATCATTTTGACATAACAATGCAACAAGTGCAAAGATTATATGTTTTCTTTTTCTCATCATCGTGGCGGAGCAGAATAAGTTACTAGTAGATTAATTTAGATTAGTAACAACAGTTTCAGCGGTATGTGTAGATCTTTGAGGAGGAATTAGCGCCATTAGCAAAGTGAAAACAAGAAAGAGGAGGAGAGCAATAGGTACCGCATAGGAAACTTAATCTGAAACTTCCAAGAACGCGGAACTTTCAGTTGTTAACTCAATATTTGTATGGCAAAATTTGATCAGCCGTGTGCAATATATAGATCGATCTACCCCAATAACAATACAATAAACCTCTGTTATACTCTCTATTTAATATACAAAATATTTAAAATTGATACAAGCGAGTTGATCAGCCTTGCAATAATATATCTAATAAACTACCCAATAATAATACAACAACCTCTTCTATACACCCTCTACATATCTAATTGTACACAAACACAATAGAAAATCATGGCGGCGCCACCACAATATACATACCAACCACAACCAAATGAATTACCATACTACAATGCCCTCTTCACTACAGCAGATAAATCCTCATCAGGACATCTCTCGGGTGCGGTGGCAGTTGAATTCCTAAGTTTATCTAAATTACCAGTTGATTTACTAAAACAAATTTGGACAATGGCAGATCAACCACCATCTAATACACTCGATATTAATAAATTTTATATAGCAGTTCGATTGATTCAACTATTCCAAAATGGTAAAAAACCTATAGATTTGGCATTAAATATTGGTGAGGGTGAACCTCCTATGCGTCCGCCTTTCTTTGACGGTGTTAATGTTCAAGCTATTATGCAGCAGCAGCAGGGTAGTGGTGCTTCGGTAGCTCCAAGGCCCCCAATGCAACAGCAATTAAGTTCACAACAACTTGGCAGTGGACCTCCTCCTCAACAAGTAGTACAACAGCCCACTCCGCATCAGGGATCACCACAACGTTCACCTCAGTTAAATGGTATGTCTGCACAACAGCCACCTGCAATGTCTCAGCCTGCAGCTATGAACGGAGCAGCACCAACAATGAGTCCAAATAATCAACAACAGCAACAATTGGCAATTCAAGATCCATACACAATGACACCACAAGAATTAGCACGGTATGAACAATTATTTCCTACGTATGCAGTACAGGAAGCAGAGGGTATGTATTATGTTCATGGTGGTGCGGCTGTTGAATTGTTTAGTAAGAGTGGTAAGTGTTTTGTTCGGTTTTTGATAAGTGTAACATAAGTAATGTGTATTTTTCTTGGGGATTTATATTTGCTCAACTAACATTGTATCTTTCTACTCTCAAAATATTTAAAGGTATGCCAAATGAACAATTAAAAGCAATATGGAGTATGTCAGATTCACCAATTGATAACAAATTAGATTCTATCGAATTTGCAATTGCAATGCATTTAATTGTTTGTGTTACTAAAAAAGGATTGAGTATGCCACCGAGTTTACCACCTAGTTTGGCTATGTTAATGAATGATGCACGTGGTGGTGGAAGTGGTGGAGGTACAGTGGTTGGTGTTGGAGGACAAAGTGTTGCTGCTGTTCCACCCTCACCGGGTGGTATTCCATCTCCTGATAAGATGGGTGGTATGATGCAGCAGCAACAACCTCAAATGAATGGAGGTTTAGCACCACCACCTCAACAGATGGGAATGCAGCCACCTGTTTCTCAAATGGGTATGCAACAGCAACATCAGCAACCGCCTATTCAACAATCGAATTCCTTTGGTGTTTCACCCGAGGGAGGGACTGTTGATGATGCATTCGCCGGTCTTAGTAATGAAAGTGTTAATGTTGAGGAGTATAGCGTTGCTGGTGATATGAGTGCTGCCGGTGGAGATGCTAGTGGTTTTGGAGGACAGCAGGCAGCCATGAGTACATTGGGTGGTGTTCAGCAACAACAACAGCCAGTTATGCCCATTCAAGAGGTTGCAACACCCGAACCATCTCCAATGCCCGTTAAACCAACAATGCAACAGACTGTAATGCCTCCACCGCCAATTCAGCAGCAAACACAACAGCAGCAGACACATGCCCTTCCACCGAGGTCACCACGCAGTACTCCTCGTACTACTGCACCATCCTCCTCAGAAGATTCATCCGCTGAACTAGTTTCGTTACGAGAGGCACATCAGAAGCTCCAAGCTGAAGTCATTAGTTTACGTGCCAAGGCTGCATCAGTCTCCGAGGAGGAACAGGAAACACAGAAGGAAATTGCTCAATTGGCATCAGAGATTGGCAAGTTAAGTATGGAATTAAGTGAATTGAAGGAGAATGTCATGGATGCCAAGGTTAAATTGGGTGAGAGTGTTGGTATTTTGAAAGTTCAGCTTGAGAAGAAGGGATCATTAGAAGCTCAGGTGGAAGAGGCACGTATTACTCACGAGGCATTAACTTCTGCTAACACTGCTGTTGAGGAGGCGAATGAGATGGCAATGGCACAGAGGGCACAATCTGTTGCAGCGGCTGCAATGGCAAAGGAAGAAGCATCTGTAGTAGTTCCAGAGCCCGCTCCCCAACAGCCGGTGGAAACTGCTGATTTGTTTTCGTGGGGTGCACCAGCTCCCGCTGCACCCGAGGCTAATAGCGTTGCAATGCAGATACTAGATCAGCCTGCTTCTGTGGCATCTGAGATCAGTCCAGTACTAGATGCAGCTGTGCCTCCACCCAGTGACATGGATAGCTTTTCGGTATATTCAACTAGTGGAGGAGTTAATGCTAACCCCAATCCATACGGTCAGCCTCTAGGGGCAGCAACGCCTCAGCAGCAACCAATGGCCAGTGGAGGTATTCCAGAACCAACGAATCAGGGATTTGATTATAATCAACAGCAGCAACAAACTCAACAAGCAGGAATTTCACCAATGGGAATGTCGCCAATGGGAGGAGGAGGAATTCCTGAACCAATGGGATATCAACAGCCACCTGTACAACCGCAACTTACTCCACCTAGACAGCAGGAATCATTTGCTTCCTATAATTCTGCTCCCGCACCCCAACAAGCCGCCGTCCCATCAGGCCCTCCTTCGCCTACCAAGGCAGAGTTGGAAGAAGTCAAGGGTAAGACTGTTGAGGCAGAGCAGACATTCCGTAAACAGGCTGATTTAGTGCGCTCTATTTCTACTGAAGTTGTCCAGCTCGAGTCAGTTGCAAAGCAAGCAGAGGCCAACATGGCGTTATTAGAAGGAAAGACAAAGAAGGGATCATTCGTCGGTGGGAAGAAGAAGAAGGCAAAGAAGGAGTATGAAAAGGCAATGGAAGTTGCTGAAGCAGAAAGAAAGAAGGTAGAGAATGCCAAAGCTCAATTAGCTGCGGCTGAAAAGGAGGCACAAAATGCCAAGGGAAATGTAGACAATCTAAGGAGCAAATATGAGGAAATGGAAATGCAGGCAGCAACTGCGGCAAGCTATATGGCTGCCCAGCAGCAAACCTATGGTGATAACCAGTCGGTGGTAAGTGCACAGCCAACAGTGGCAAGTGTACAACAACCGGCTTATACTGATCCATTTGGAGGCATGAACATGGGTCAACCACCAGCCCAACCAACAAACGATTTATATGGAGCACCTATGGGTGGCGGGGGAGATTATGCTAATCCATTCCTCTAAGTTTCTTGGTGTTTAGCTGTTTAAGTGAGAGAGATAATTGTTTGTTGTGATATCTTGTAAGCTAAATGCAATCACATTGAGTATGCCAACTCGTTACAATTTTAAAGATTTCTTATGTATATTATGCACAGCTTCCTACGACTACATGAGTAAGTCTTCCTAAAGCTCTCTAAGCTCGCCTACTGTCTCTGCAAGTCGATCCATAAGCACTGTCATGGTTTCACTCTCACATTGCGAGACAGTATCAAAATCTGATCTACAATCATCTTCCTCGTCAACTGACTCTACTCGAGCAAGACAGTCTTTGATCTTCCGCATTGGCTCCACAACATCAGATACTAAACTGTCTTCTTCTTCAACAAGGTTCTCACTTTCGAAACTACCCATACTATTAATGCCGTTGTTGAGGGTAATCTCAACAAGGGAGTGATTATCATTCGAGTAGCTCTTCAAACTGGCCGAGCACATTCCTTCCGATCCTGGCATTGATGCGATGGTGCGCTGGAAATCGATTTCAAGGTCGTCAATCTGTTGAAACAATTCATTCATAGATCCTGAAGATTTTGTACTCTGAATTGGGGCATCTATCACACTGTACGCGTCATCATCTACTTCCAATACAAGCGTTTCCCTGTCACTATTGGTGATAGGCTTGTTACGGTGTATAAAATCAGGACAAGATGCAGCTACTTTCATTTCTCTAACCAGCTTCTCCTCTGTTGCATCATCATCATTACAAGCTGCAATCAATCTTTTTCTCCTTCTTCCTCTCGACTTTGGAGTAGTACTAGGAGGAGGATCCCTTGCACTATGATTCTTTTCACTCAGAGGTGTTAAGTTTGTACTTGAGATGCCTTTGCTACTTGGAGAATGCGCTGTGTGATTGTGATCATCGTGTGTGGTCAAATCATTCTCTGGAGGATCTCTTATCTCATGCCCAGAGGCTTCAACTCGACGGCCTGGTGGATCAACAAGGTCTTCTTCTCGAGGAGGAGAAGATGGAATACATTCTCGTAGAGTCTTAATATGATCGCATCGTTGAATCTTCTTTGGTGAAGGATGCACAATGACTTCTTCTTCTTCTTTATCCGACGAGAATAGATCAAACTGTTTCTCATCTCGACATACATTTATTGGAGATATTGATATTCCGTGGCCATTATTACCGACTGAATTAGAACGGAGTGGTATAGGCTGGAAGGTGCACGGGGAGATAGCCAGAGGTGCAGACTGTAATCTATGGAGGGGTGAACGATGACGACTGGGCAGTACTTGTTGGTCGACGATTTCCTCCTCAATTTGATACTTGTTGACAGGTTGCTGAATCGGACTAAATGTTCTTTGGTGTATATGAGGTACTTGATACGATGGGTCTTCTTCTTCTTCTTCTTCCAAGACTGATAGCATATCATTATGCATGATATTTCCCTTCTCAAACTTGGTATCATCGGATGAAGGATGTGGTTGCTTTGGCTCAGAAATCACATTACCGTCCTTTGGCAATTGACTTGCAACCTCTCGCAGTGACTCTGCTAATCTAGCAATCCTCTCATTGAGACTAGATGGCGACAGGCTTGCTTTAAGAAGAGCTGAACCGTCACCTCTTTCACCCGACACTACACTATTATCTTCAGTATCCACCTCAGAATTCAGCTTCGTGTCAACCTTATGATTATGGTCATCTTCTACATTCTGAAGATCAAATGGCGTGAGTAAAGTTGTGCCTTGGGCCACCTTCTCTTGACTTGTCTTCGCTGCAACCAGTCTCAAGTTATCATCTGTCGGCTTGATTGCTTGTTGATGATCACCTCTTGCTATACTTTGTACTGGATACACAGTAGCACTAGGTGTCGGTTGACTATCCCAAATCATGTCACTTGGTGGCAAGTCACGAGGGCAATTTGTCAATGATTCATCAGATGACAATCCTATCAATATATCAACAGTCGTTACATCATTCTTCTGTTGTTGATTCTTCTCATTGGGTACCAATGGCCTCTCATTATATCCTGATACTTCAGAAATAGAACCCGTGTATGCATGGTCAAGCTGTGCACCTCCAGCTCCGCCTCCTTCTGTTTCTACTAATGGGAAATGATTTGGTTGATATATCATCTCACTAGCAAGTAGAGTACGAGGACATCGTGTGCTTGATTCATCCGAGGAAGAAGAACCTAATACTTGTTTACTATACTCTGACACCTCAGAAATCGACTCTGGATGGTGCAGACTAGTTGAATGACTACGACGGCTGAGATCCAACTTATCTTTACTACCGTCCAGTGGGATCGCAAGAGCTTTTAACCATTGTTCTTTTTCAGAAACGGGCAAGGTGGTAGTATCGTCGGCTGTTTGATTCTCTAATGCCAATGTTTCTTGATATAGTTGATAGCGTGATGCTTCTGACTGTTGTCGGGAGTACTCTTTTGTCTGCTGCTTTACATTTTCTTGATAGAATGATAGAGAATACTCAATTTCGTCATCAGTAGCTGCGGATCCACTAGGCTCCTTTCTTGTAGTAGAAGGAGTTTGTGCACTCGGATATATGTGTGGATTCAATGAAGATGGCTGTATCATCATCTGTTTGACATTATTAGACATGATTGCGTGACGGAGCCAATAGTCATCGCCTTCTTTATCCTTGACATTATTATTCAGACCGATGGAGTTATCAGACGAAACAGCAGCAGAAGAAGAAGACCCATCACCCGAGTTGCCAAACGTACAACTTAGCATCTCAATCGGGTCAATCTCATCTGATATTCTCAGCCCCTCCTCTAAAGCAGTAAGATCTTGTATATCCTGTCTGTTAAGACTAACTAAGGTAGTATTCTCATTCTCTTGAACAATTGGCCCTTGTTCTAATACCGAGAGGGCATTCACAGGGATATCAATCTTTTCTTTCTTCTCGTCAGGATGGAAGTAAAACAAGTTTGTATGATCCGCCCTGTCGATAAGCTTACTGTTATCGGGTGGTGGTGGAGGTATCCTTGGGACTTCTTGTGAAAGAATTGGGCCTGGACTTAAGACCTGATGAGGCTCATCATCCTCGTCAACTGAAGCGGCGCCACTACGGATCGATAACTTGCTCCTCTTTCGACGAGCAATCCGTTTAGCATTCCGTTTCAAAGCTTGACAGGTTGTACATTCTACCAACTTTCCCTCGTCGTCCTTCATTTTAGTCATTGGCATCTTACATCGTTGACATTCTAGAGTAGTTAGTTCATGCCCTTGTATCAAATCCTTGGCTATCTGCCGTGTGGCAATCTCCTTCTTTAATGAATATTTCTCGAGTATCATGCGTTCTTCTGATTCGGTACGTATCAGCTTGATGTTATTATGAATGTTACTTTCCGATGACTTGATAGATGAAGCATCAGGCTTGAGAGATGTTACGGCCTCATCATGTGTTATCACATTGGGAGATGCAACCTGCTGGACTTGGTTCTGAGTTTGTTCAACAGCTACTGCCTCCTCGTCTACCCTTTCATCATTCTCTGGACTATCATTCTCAGCTTGAGGCGGTGGCGGCGGAGCAAGGGGTATCTTCTCATCCTCCATGACAACATCTTGAATATCTCCTTCACCATTCTTGTCGTCTTGACATATATCTACTTCATCTGACTCTTCGCCAACGTTGTCTTTTTCTTCGTCAACACTATTTGGCAACCACTGACTTATACTGCCACAGCTATCACCATCCTCATCATCGTCACCAACATCTTTCTCTTTATCATCAACATCTTTCTCACCATCACTACCGTTACAACTTATATCAGTAAAGGGATCTTCATCTGACAAACTCTTCTTAACATCCATATCACCTTCATCTTCCTTGCCGTAGTCTCTCTGAGGTTGTTCAGTTAATGAAGACAATCCGGAAAAGATTGTACCACCTGTATCATTTCTCGGTGAGAATAAAGGACGTGGTGATACCACCATCGTCTCCATCTCTTCCCCCTTTTCGTCATTAATATCTCGGGGATAAACTGGACAATCTTCATTATCAAATTTAAAGGATACTCTTGAATTCTGTCGTTCATGCTGTGGACGGGGTGTTAAGTTACTCCTTGGCCGTTGCTGAAATGATGTTGTTATTTGCATAGTCTCATGGAATCCTCTTTTCTTCTCCTCTTTGTTATTATCATCTCCTTTAGGTGTTGTATTGATAACTACCAACTTACTACACCTAGGATACTTACTACCATCCACCACTACACCAAATTCATTTACATATGTCCCATTATCATCAACAACATCACTTTCAGCTACTTCCTCTAACCATTTCATCATATTATCAATCATAATATCCTTATATACACTACTTATATAATCATATATATAATATATATTACATTCAATACATTTGGGTGGTAGTATATTATGTAGTTTGTACTTTGTTGATTTTGAGTTGTGTATATTGCCAAGGTGAAGATGGGATGTTGTTAACTTTGGCACAGTGGGACAAGTTGTGGTGGTGGTGGTATGATGTAGGTATAGATATATTAATTTGTTAGAACAAGTTGGACAATTTGGATAGATGTTACGTTTTTGGTAGTGAGTGTTGGATATACGTTTTTTGCCATGTATTTTATGTAATATTTTATTGGCTTGTTCTTGTCCTTTGTTTATGTTGGGTGAGGATTGTACTGTTGATATTGATGATGATGTACTGTTTCCATTATTAGAAGAAGATGAGGAAGAATAGGAATGTAGTATATCCTCTTCAATACCACCAAGTTGATGATCTATTGGGTTGTCTATTTCTGTTGATAATGGTAATCCAGCCGGTACCTTACTCAAATTATATAATCGTTCTTCTTGTAATTTTTGTTGAACCAATTTCATATTGTATTGTTCTTCATCATCAATGATGGTATCATTTAGTAATGATTTAATTTCACTGTTCTCCTCGTCTTCTTCTGGCTTTCTATTGCCTCTTCTACTATTATTCATACTGTGCTCACTACCCTTTGACTTTGACAATGGACGATCATGTACGAATAATTCATTGCCCACTATATTTAACGGATCACGACTGGCATCACTACGTTTTCTACTACGAGGTCTAGGAGGTGTTAATGATTGTACACCACCATTTCGTCTGAAGGACTTTCTATTGCGTTGTTTAGAGGCGTCGGGTGTTCGTGATCCTTTCTTTTTTGGCAGGCCGCTAGCAGTGGTGGTGTTTACATCCCGGAGAGAACCGCAGCGTAATCGTTCCATTATTTGCAATACTGTAACTTTATGATATTATCAACTATTTAGTACTGGATAGAACCATAGGGCAATCATTATCGACTTGGTATGGGGTAGTTTGAGGCGTTGAATAGTGGAGGGAAGAAATAAGAAAATGTTTTCAATTTATGAGTTACAAAACGAGGGCACTTAAAGTCAGGATACCAAAATGCAGGAAAAAGTCAGGATAAGGATACCCCCCATTTTTTAGTGCTACTCAAATTGCAATGCTTATTGGTACGTAGTGGGGTAAGCACTTCTATTGGAGC
>Ga0214478_101145_pt1 | contig 13992 bp, 8 predicted proteins | sample M1_20Mar14CPVII9_2_FD_178001 | JGI IMG/M metagenome (GOLD analysis project Ga0214478, IMG submission 178001) | Marine eukaryotic communities from Monterey Bay, California, United States - M1_20Mar14CPVII9sort6BwellD7 | ecosystem: Environmental > Aquatic > Marine > Unclassified | place: USA...
TCGGATCTGGTCTGAACTTGTTGGCAAATGCTAAGCAGCATCCTGATATTTTATTCTTAGGATGTGAGATACATCAACCAGGTGTTGGTACGATATTGCAAAATATAGAGAAAGAATTGAATGCTAGGGAAACTCAAACGTCATCATCTTCATCACCATATCAAAACATACGAATACTACCAGGAGATGGAATTAAGCTATTGTCACATTTCCCAGCCAATTATATAGATGCAATTTTGATAACATTCCCAGATCCTTGGCCACATGAAAATGAACATGATTGGAGAGTAATTCAAAGCGGAATACTGAAAGAAATGCAAAGTGTACTTGTATCTTGTGGCAGAGTATATGTTGCAACCGATGCCGAATGCTTTAATGATTGGACAAGATCAATATTCATAAAGGATACTCCGCATTGGAAAGAGGTCACACCAACTCCAAATAGATCATCTTGGTTACCCGTAGTTAGCTATTATGAACAAAAAGGACTTGACGAGGGTAGAAAAACAATGCTACAATGTTGGGAGAAGATTGAGTAGAGGAAGAATGAGAATCGATAGAGGATGATATCATTGAAGATACCTTTGCATGCATAGAACTATGGTTGTTATAATGACTAAAGACTATTTATAAAGAGAAGTAATACTGAATGAATGCACTCCTTTCAATATCTGCCCTATTGATTGAGTTACTATTATTGTCCTACATAGGTATTGAGCATAGCCAACAAACCACACTTTTATCGTATTATGTAAGCCTAACTGCGTATCTTGGGTTACGTATCGTCAAAACGTCAGACTCTACCCTTTGATAAAGACTTCCTCTTCCACTGCTATTGCCGCCGCCGTTTAGATCCTCAAACTAATATACTATTAATCATGATGAATAGAATTCTATCAATACTTTTCCTTGTTGCTACAGCATCGTCGTTTGCACCATCTTCCTCTGTAGTTTCAACCACTTCACAGAAAAATAATAATATACTAGCAAATACTAATCGATTGCAACAAACAATACCCAACCCATCCATATCAACCTCAGCAACAGCATTATCAGAAGGACGTCAATGGAACTTTAACAACGGACGGTCACCATGGGGTCTTAAGAAGAATGCTGAAATTTGGAATGGCCGTGTAGCACAAATGGCATTCGTTGTTGTTTTATTGCAAGAGGCTGTAACTGGTAAAGGTGTTATTGCCGCTATAAATGATGGTGATTTAGTTGGATATGCATTTTTAGGATTGGCTGTTGTTAGTACCTTGGGATTGAGTATTTGGTTAGCTATCAAAGGTGACGAATCTGACATAATCTTTTAATTATGGTATCTATTACATGATATGATTCTATTATGAGGGGTTGGATGGGCAGTTATATACAATATGTATATATTTGAAGAGATTATTATGGTCAAGAGCGAGGAGAATAGTACAATAGGAGTTGGGATGAAGCAATGAAGATATTGAAGATATTGGGATAGAAGTCACTTCACCAGGAAGTTTGTTTGGTTTGGGAGTAGATCTTTGAAGATAGGGCACTGCAATATAAGCTAAAATAAATGCAGACTTGTCTATTATTGTAAAAAGGCACTACGATAATCGCGATAACTTAGTAGTACACTATGTAGCCAAATCCTTCTATATGCAATTAATGATATATATTAGATTGAAATGTAATCAGCCTGATCCCCTATATGCAACATGCACACAAAAGAGGTAAGATATCAATCCATAATGCATTCCGTTAGACGAATAAGGTTTGTGACTAGATAGATGTACAAGTGTTCTTGAAAGAGCAGTCTTTATATCTTGTGGTGGTCCCGAGACGGTAGGAGCAAGCAGAAGGCAAAAGCATCAAGCAACATAGATATCATGAGTGGTGTCGTCGACATCACTTGTTTGAGAGCATACCAAAAGATGATGATATTAGTAGTATTACTGATGTTAGTTTTGCTTATTATCGCATCATCATTATCTAGCTGTCATGCATTTATTACCAACAATAATCAAAACATAAGATATGAGCATCAAACATCATTATACTCCTCTCAACAAACATCAACAATCAAAGCAATAATTAACAAATCATACTCTCGTCAAGAGGCAAAAGATATGGTTGCAAACACTCTCTGTCCACCAAATGAAGAGCGAGATCGCAGTACCGCAGGCATGGAGGCCTATGGTGAGCAAAGTAGTAGTAGTGAAATAGCAATAACAAATGACGATCCACGCACAGAGTATACGTTTGACCAATTCCCACTAGATAGCTTTGATATATTAGTAGACCGCGCACTAGACTTTGTAGATGATGATGATGGAGACGGAGAATGTAGGACTTTGGTAGATTTGGGCTCAGGATGTGGTCGACTATGTTTCTATGCAGCTCTGACAAGAGGAGGCATGTGTGAAAACAAAACGAGAAGATGGAATGTAAATGGAGTAGAGATTGGATCAAAGTTGCATTCATTAGCTGTTAAATCATTAGAGCGTGGTATAAACAATGGGTGGTTTGACGAAAGTAGCAACAAAGACTGTCCATCTTCATCACAAATTGCATTTCTTAATGGTAATGCTTTGCAAACAGACGATCCATACTACAAAACTGATACACACATAAACAACAACATACAATCTCTTCTCTCAAAAGCGAATATACTCTTCTGCTACTCAACAGTTTGGGAAGCAGAAACAGACTTCAATCCTGAGATTTCAGCAATGCTTTTACATGAAAAGTGGAGCAAGTCATTAGCAAATGCTTGCAGCAATGGTTGTTTAGCAGTGACAACTGACCGAGCTCTTAATCCGATACATGGTTGGAAGCTAGTAGAAAGAATAGATGTAAGGAATCCATCAGTATGGGGTAGTACTGGTTATATATCTATACTGGAGAAGTAAGTTAGGTTAATGATTTGTTACCTACGGTCACAGTCACAGCTAAAGTTTGCTCACAGTAGTAGAACTCCAATAAAAGACAGGTTCAGTCTTTGAATTAGCATTGTCTGGTCTGAGTAGATCGCAACAAAGTATCACAGGGTTCTGAATAAAGATGTGTCCATATTTGTCCATATTTGGAAATGTATAGCAGAGAATATAAACTGTATAGACTGTTCATATCATTAGTCATTAATTTGTTGTAGTCGCCAATGAACAACATAGTTTCAGATGATTCTACATTGATCTTCTTTGTGATACAATCACATTAAGCTTGTAGTTGATACTGCAGACTCTGAATGAACCAATTTGGGCGGCTTGTCTTCCACTGAAACGATATTCTCTATACATCTATTCTTCTCTGTATCATCGTTGCGATCCCAATGTAACCTGTACAATATTGCTACCACAAAACACAGACCCTCGACAACATACGCTATGAAGTATGCATTCAAGTTGTTCAGTTTATATATATCGTGTCCATAATACCACAACTTAACACTGGCAGTGTTGTAGTAACTGTGTACCATGCTCCACAATCTAGATAAATGCCAAGCTGTTACTATCACCTCCCAAGATAAGATGTCTCTCCATATTGATCTACTATTGTCATCGTCGTTTGTTCTTCTAAACTCATTGCTATGAAGTCTATAAAAGAGATATGCGAGACCTGGATGTCCTACAGTGTCTAAAACATGTGATAAAATCTTCATTGCCATTGCTGTGTATGTATTTAGAATAATGTAACTTGATTCACTCTCATCTTCTTTTATCATGTAGAACATTATCGACTCGGGCATATTTCTATACAATGTATGACAAAAGGTATTATCAACAAACCAATCTGTTGCAATTGCAGCATACCATCCAAGACATATACCGATACCTTGCAATATAAGTATTTTTCGTATAAATATCGTTTGTGTAAGAAGGTAAATGACTGATAGTAGATGAAACCAAACAGTGTAGCCTCTGTTTAAATAACACGATGTTGGGAGTAGAGATAGTAATAGTATTGCAACCGGTATTGGCAGTGGCCATATTTTATCATATAAATGTACATTATTACGACCTTTGACTTTTGGAATTCTTGTTTGCAGTCGGAGTTGTTGGCACATGATAAAAGATTGTGGCAGCAACAAAATAATATGCCTTAGAGATAAAAACCTCTACCAATTATATTGTTACTTCTCTATTCTCAAGTCGTCCTAATGGTAGTTTGAAGATTGGATTGACCCTACTATCTAGCCGTCATCTTATCGTCAGTATATACCTACAGTAGAATAATAAACAGTAGTCGGCTCGTTGGCAAAGTTTATGCGTCATTTTTTTTTTCTAAAAAGAGATAAGACCAAGACCATATCTTTTGCGTAAAACTATCGTACGAGTAGTGCTACTTCTACAATGGCCGCAGTCTACCCTCGACAGACCCTCTTACTCCTATTGATATTCACAACACTGATATCATCGTTGGTAGAATCATTTGCTGTCATGAGTTATACTACATCAAAACCGACGAAAATATCTTCTACAACTGGTGATGTTGATGTGTTAGATGATGCCATGACACAGACATATGATAAACTTGCAACACGATTAATTAATCGATATCAGAAGGATTTATCATCCAATAAACTTTTGAATAATCAGTTGTTTGTGTGCGTAGCTGGTGGACCGGGTTCTGGAAAGAGTACATGTGAGACGATCTGTTTGACCTCGCTTGTACTATTACATTCTTATAACATACTTACATATCTCATTCTTAGTGTCAGCTGCAGTAGCACAACGAATAAATGAAAAAATGAACGGTGCAGCAGTAGTACTATCTATGGATGGATTTCACTATTCTCGAGCAGAGTTACATCGCATGGGAGAATCGACAGATATACAGTATACATATGATCAATTAATCGCAAGACGAGGAGCGCCATGGACTTTTGATGCCGAGGGTTGCATTGATGCATTTAAAAAAGCACGACAAGATGGAGAATCATCTTTACCAATCTACAGCAGAATAAAAAGTGATCCAATTGACGATGGAGTACAACTTTGTTCTGAAACAAAGATTGTGATACTAGAAGGAAACTATTTACTTGCTTGGGATGATAAAAGATGGGCACCATTAAAAGGTATCTTTGATGAAACTTGGTATATAGAGTGTAAATCAATCAATGATCAAAGAGAACGATTGGTTCGTAGACATCTGGAAACATGGAGCGATGCAAAGACGCAAATGTTTGGAGAGGGAGAAGAAGGAGCAGGAAGAAAGGCTGATTCCAATGATATGTTGAACTTAGTTTGGATTCAAGAGAAGTCAAAACATCACGCTGATTATGTGATTGAGAGTCTGTGAAGAAGGGGGTTAGAAGGGGAGGTGCCAGTTGAGGGTAGAGGAAAGAAGATATATAACACTATAAAACAAAGGATACCCAAATAACCGAGTCTTTTCTATTGGTATTGTTGTCATTTGTCTATTGAATGTTTATTTGATATGGATGTTTGCATAGTTGAGCAGTGTGTGTTCATTCGAGTGAGGGCGAGTAAGTAATAGAAGTATTAGATCCCCAAGAGAAGATGCACCACTCAACTCTCAACCACTCGGAACGGCGTGTAGAGCGGCAGGCCAGGGCCACGCGGCGGGCGCACGGCGCAGGAGATGAAGGATACCTTTTAGGATACCGAATAAAAAAATGAAAAAATGTCATTGCTTATTGCTTTGCCGTTTAGATTCTTCTATTTTGCTTCCTCCTCTCAACATGCTTATTATCAATAATACCTCAACAAAACATTACTAATAATTATGATGAACAAGTATATACTCTTCCTCTCAACATTGCTTGCGACGTCTGCTTCCTCTGCTGAAATTAGTATCGATTCAGGAAAGCTATCAAACAAAATAATTTATGATGGCACCAGGAGGAGACTAACAAAAACTGGCAAGGGTGGAAAGAGCGGAGGAGAAGATATGGAGGACGGTAGTTGGTGGAGTGGATCTAACGATGGATGGCATCCTAGTGGAGATAGTGAGCTGGAGAAATTACTTCATGGTCGATTCAGTGGGAAGGATGATGCATCTGGTGCTCAGGAGAGAGTTGGAGTTCCCGAGGGTCCAGTTACAACTGATATGAAAAGTCAGGTACGTTACGGGTTTGATGAAGGCTTTACAAAGATGGGGTTTGAAATCTCAATTCTCCAGGGAATACAAGTGACTTTGATTCACTTCCACTGTGCACAAGCTGGATCCAATGGACCTGTCGTCGTCGACTTCTGGGAGACTTCAGATACAGATGGAACAGATATTAATGGCGTGGCTCTTAATGGTTACCTTACAAACGATGATATTCTTTCAAACAACCTTGTCGACGGTATGTGCGGGAACATCAAACTGAACAACCTCGCATCTCTATATCAGGCGATGCTAAATGGTGATATTTATCTCAACATTCACACACAAGCGAATCCTGATGGGGAAAACAGGGGACAGATCTTCGTCATGCATTAATATATTGCAAGGGGAAATGATGCAGGTAGAATAGGCTAGTTATTCATGTTGTGTATATGAAGCAGCAATAACATAACACATTTGTACAATAGAACCACTCTCAACTGTTTACATTAGAGTAATCATATGAAAAGGTCAACTCAAATCGATACAACAGACTTCTCGATAGTATCCTTCTTGTTTAGAGAATATGTTGTCAGCCAGATGTGCTTCCTTTGATCATCTTTTGTGCATTGTCGATTTCTACAGACATCTCTTTCAAAACCCAAAGTCAACACTACTTTGCTTATCCTCTGATGAGAGATATACCAAGACGAATAGTGGAAACCAAAGATGTTAGAAAACCAATCCACTTAACAGCAGCTCCCTTCTTGTACCGAGCAGTCTTTACATCCAAATTTGCATCAGCATACCCTTTCAAATATAAAACACTTCCGACATTGAATAATACAGTTCCAACGGCACATGCAATTGGGTACTTCAAACCGCCGAGTAAAGTCATGATTGCGTAACTATCATTGCCCTCAAGAAAGTTTTGATGACCACGTTGGACACGGTTGAATTCATCTGCATTCTTATGATGTTTGGGTGTAGCTGTGTCGGTGGATGATATTTCAAAAGATATGGTCAATATAATATCATATGTAGAACGTACTCATATAATATAATATGTAAAATCATAATCGAAATCGCTTACCGTAAAGGTTAGGATATTGAACATCAAACTTCTTCCTGGCCGCCATTACCTGACCTCCTAGATACATTGAAGTAATAACAGGGCCGATACTATTCATATGTAGAAGTAGAAGTGAAAGACATAATTAGGATTGGATTTGTGAAAAGATACATTAATTAGTGTGAAGCAGTACCAACGCTCACATATTGCAATGTTTTATAAACTTACCCTGTAAGATGAGCGTTTCACAGTATATGAAGATGGAAGGAAGAGAAGATAGTAACTTCTATTAGTATATAATATGTGGTTTGCAAAGGCAATCAAACAAGCAAGTTCAAACAGGAAGTCATCACAATCACCGAGACTTCATATTAACACATGAATTCATATGATAAAAAATACTAACTTTCCGGCACCTAAAACGACCCATCCATATTCAGGGGGAACTGTTATTGAAAGCATGGTATGAATATAACAGGTTAAAGAGTAGTAGTAATATTCCTATCGCCTTCGGAGTTGCAAAAGATATGAGTTTCTACTTGATTATCGTTTGATCGCTAATCGATAGATTGAATCGGGGACGGTTTATCTCCACCGCTTGACCGTCCACCGCCCTATCATACTTTGGCAACCAACAATGATGTATATCCAAGTACGCAATGAAGCAGCGGCAGCGGCAGCGGCAAGCGATGAAACATTTGTTAGACATGTTGAAAATATACCGTATTTCCCCTTGCTAAAAGTTGACCCTTCCAATGAGCAGACAGTTATTAAAGTTGCACAAATAATCACATCATATAATAATGACGCTACTACTGTTAACAATACTGATATAGAAAGAGATATACAAGGAGCAAAGGTTACAGTGATAACGGGAGGTTTAACTAATGCTCTCTTTAAAGTTGATCTCCCGTGCAACTCCACTGCTAACGATTGCAATGCTACACCTACCACATCATATAAATATACCTCAGTATTAGTACGTATATTTGGCGCTGAGGGATTAATCAACCGAGATGAAGAGACAACCAACTTTGCACGATTATGCAATCCCAAACCAAATGGCGGAGACAAAGTTATAAATTTAGTCCACACCAAACTTAATCTAATTGGACGATTCAATAATGGCAGAGTTGAAAGTTGGATACCAAACATGCGACAGGCACATTATATTACTGATTTCATTGGTAGTACAGAGAAACATAATGATGGTGCATTAGTCATGGAGGTAGCTAGACAATTGTCAAGATTACATTATGGATTTGATGTCAAGAATATTGCAATAGAGACAAGTGGTGATGATAATATTGAGGAGTTGCGGAAACAGCCAACATTATGGAAAGTTATCAGCTCATGGATTGAGGAACTATCGCAACATTTAACAACTGAAAAGTTTCAACAACATACAAATGATGATAACACCTTAATCAAATTATTCTCTTTTGCTGCAACCAACTCTTCTCAGCCATCTCAAGGGAAAGATGTTGCACAACACATTATATTAAGCTTGACGAATGAATTAGCTTGGTTGAAAGAACGAGTTGATTCACATTATCCAAATGCCCCAATAGTATTCTGTCATAACGATGTTAATGCGGCCAATATATTATTAGATACAACTTCTTGTGGTGATGACGAGAGGTATGATAAAGATACGGTATGTATTATTGATTATGAATATGGATCAATTAATCATGCAATGTATGATATTGCCAATTTTACCTGTGAACACTGTGGTGGTAACGATAATGGAATACCAAATTATGAACTTCTTCCAAGTGATGAAAGATTAAAGAAGATACTGGTAGAGTATGTCAATGAACAGGATGAAATCAGAGGCGAGTCGACAACATCATCAAGTCAGAAGAAGGAAGAAGAGATATCCATTTTAATGTCTCAAGTAAAACTCTTTCAGATGGCATCTAACTTATATTGGGGTATATGGGGTTGTCTTCAAGCCGCCGACGAGGTTACTGATGGTACATTTCAAATTGATAATGATGCCATGCTAAGATTGGAAGGGAAGAAAGACACAACAAAGTGGGATAATTTGCGTTATGGAAGGAACAGATTAGGAAGGTATTATGCTTGCAAAAAAGGAGCTACTTGCTAAATGAGAAGTAACTTCTAAAAGGATATCATACCAATGGTGAATCGCTCTCCCTTCTTTCTCTCGTCTCATTCTCTTTAGGCGACCACATCCCGAGCCTTGTTTCAAATTGAAGCCGACGCATCATAACAGCACGCTTCTCTCGCTTTGTGTCCATCTTCTTTACTTGCTCGCTAAACCATAGACTAATGAATGGAGTGATAACAAAGTATAAATAAAAGTACCAAGATAGAGATGTCATCGATCCTTTTGCCAGAGCTACACTCAAGTATACAATAATGAGAATAAAGGAAGATACCAATGTCCCTACCCAAACTTGATTTCGTCGCCAAGGTGGTTCAGATCGTATAGACTCTGTACTAAATACAAAAGAAGCAGATGCCAAGCACGTACATATTGCAAGAGAAGCCAATGTAATTGTGCCAGCAGATTCTGTAGCAGGACCCGAGTAGTCTCGCATCGCATCACAACGGATGATGGTTGATATTGGTGGCTTTTGAGGAATCTCTGCGTCATCAGAAAGGCAGTAGCTCTCAACAAATTGAGGATCAAATGCCCACATCAATTCACCCAATACAATCAAATACAAGAATTGTGGTATAACTGCCCGAAAAGAAGCTCCCAAGAGTACACTCAAGTATTTCCTTCCATTTGACCGAAGCGAGTAGCTCACTGAATTATCATTCTTTGGGGGTACACGGGTCATGAACTCTTTAGATTCATCAGTTGATACTAGTGACAGCCCAATTATCGGAAGCAATATTTGAGTATAAAGGAATGAACCAAGTGTTGGCACTTGAGGCACTGCTGTAGCTGCAGTACATGAACAGAGCATTATGAAGATACTGAATGATAGTAGCCCTGATATGACGAAAGTGACGCCCGATGTTGCTGCCTCTAAGCATGCACGTCCAATACGAATGATACCATTGAGATGAGAAGTTCCCCATAAGTTAAACACTGATGAATGAGCAGATATCCTACTAACGAATGCAACCTCATCAGGCTGTAATGTGTTCCACTCGTTTGTGATATTGTCGTTGAATGATACTTCTTCAGCTAAAACATCAACACCAACTGCTAGATCTGCTCTTGAGAATATGTCTTGGTTGCCGGGTAAGTGAGACAATCCCACTGACAGTACTGTATCTTTGTAATCCATGAATACATTGACCATATCCGCAGCAGACTGTTTAGTACAATCAGTGTACAAAGATACCAGCAGAGGTACATTGTCAACGTCCTCTAGATGTTTTTTTACCTCCTCTACACCATGAGGTAATTTTGCATTCACGTCCCAGTCTGCATAATTACTTGTCATACGAAAAGAGTCATCAGTGCCTTCTTCCAGAGGTCGTAGACTAATTGCACAATTCCACGCCACATCTATCCCCATTTGACTTGCAAGTTCCTTGGTTCGACGCATATTTCTTGGAGAGAAGTATACAAATCTTACGCCTGCATCCGAACAGCTGTCAATCAATGGCTCAATCTCACTCCTTGGTCTTACACTACTACCTAACAACCCAAGAAATATCTGATTCTTTACAAGTCCCCAAAAGCCTTGTGATGATGCGTATGTGCTGGGTGTAGCATTATCCAACAAGTATATATGAGACCCCTTGACACCAAATGCTTCAATCTTTTGATCCGCAGTATATGGCAGTGGTGCATAGCTAAACGCTTGCACATCCATATCACTTAACATCCAGTTACTCTGTGTCTCGTTGATGATGTTACGATCGGCTGTAGTGAGAGGAGATATGGTAGAATTCTCTCCCTGCCACCAGTCGGGACACAACTGTGTAATTACTCGCGAATCACCAACTGACAATAGACAGTCGCCACCAGTTCTAGTATCTCGGACAAATACTGTATCAGCATCAGTGAACAGTCGACTCCAGTTGCGAGATTCCTCCAATCCCAGTGCATGAGAATCTAGTTGCATCCTCTGACGAAGTAGGTTTGTGGATAATATATGAAGTCTTCTTCTCTCTTGAAATGAAGTCAAGTCGCCTCGGGACCCTAGTGAACTGGGACTTGTATCGAACCCAATACATTGAGCAAGCATTTGCAATTGCTTCCTCTCCCGTTGATCACAGCATATATGATCTACAAGAGATGATTCAACTCGAGTTAAATGACGCGATTTGCCATTCGTAGTAGTATCAAATGAAACTTTTTGTGATGGATTAGTAGGAGATTGCAAGTCGACCTCTTCATTAGTAGAAGAATGACAATGTTTAGACTGCTTGTAATCTTCTACAAGGACACAGCCAAGCCCGATACTCTTTAGACTTGGTAAGTGTTTCCACCAATTCGGGTCTTCAAACTGTACCTCATCATCTACATTCATACAGTTTTGATGAGTTTGATGTAAGGCTTTTCTTCGTTTTGTCTTCTTCCTTCCTCTGTACTTCTTAATCCTCCGCAGTGTTCTCGCTGGTGCAGAGAACGAGTGCTTGTATTGTGTAATATCATGAGAGTCATCAGAGTGAACTGAATCGAAATCTCGTGAGTTATTGATGTTATCATTACCGTCGTCATCAGAACTGTAGGCATCATCACCACTGACTACAGGACAGATATCCAAGAGTGTAAAACCGCCTTGATCAGAAGGTATCAGCAGTTGTTGAGGAGTTGAGAATGGTTCACAGGCCAACTCATCATCGACGAGTGCAAGTGCTGTTACTACCCCTAGCTTCTCCAAGAGATATGTAGTTGCTGGCGGTATAGACAATAATGCATCTAAGGAAGCAACCGATCGTTGCTTCTGATTTCCCCAAGATGTAATTCTCTTGATTAATGACTTTGTAAACAATCGATGTGTCGATGTTGCCATTAGATACCTACACAAGAGCCATGCTGATGGTTTATCAATTCTACTATGTCGGTTGTCTGTAAGCGAATGTTCACTAGCCAAGGACTTTACACTACTCTGTCGATGTAGGGACTTATCATCAACTCCTGACTTACTGTGTCTCTTCTTCTGACTAGATGATAATGGGTGAACAGCTGCAAGAATTCTCGATGTTCCAATACATTCAACCCAAAATAAGAATATGGGTGTTACCACTGGTAGAACTCCCAACGCCGCAAGGAGTGGTAGCATATAAGTTGTTGATTGGAAGAAGTGTTCTGCACCCTTAGGTCGAATCAATAGTATGCATAATGTAATACAGAATACTACAACAGCAAATTGACTTAGTATAACTCGTATAGCCTCACCCTGACGCAATATCTGCGGTGTATTATCATTCTTCTCGACACACTCCTTTCGTAAAAATGAATCTAAAGGTGTTTCAAGTAATACAAATATCTGTAATCCATTTGCCAATAGTAACATTTCCTCTGAATGTTGTTTGAGTGTTGACCTTCCTGGTGGTAACAATCCTCCCTTTTTGCCTTTTGTAATAGCAGCAGTGGTATCCGTAGAATCTGAGGATATCTGATCTAATCCCAATGTATCTTTAGCTATTGATGATAATGACTTGATAGTCATTCGATCTCCTGCTTTGAAGATTACAGTCTCCTCTTTACTACTACTTCCATTGCCGCCACCACTTGCTGCACTACCTGTGTTAGCATTAACAGTATGAGGAGCTATAAGAGGTGTGCACTTGGCTGGGATGGTATCGCCAACCTTTAATGCAATGAAATCTCCCTTCACTAGCAATAGTGTTGGTATTCGGTGCCAATATCCAACAGGAGATGAACTATCACTATCAACTTCTTTCTCATCCTCACTCGTATTTTGACAATAATGATTATTAACATTAACACGATATGTTGAATAGACATCTTCAACATTCTTCCTGGGTATAGTATCAATATTTATATTGGGCATCGTTTGCTGCTGATGTTGTGTATTACTACTTGTTCTAACTTCTTTATTATGATAACATCCATTCTCACGACATTTCATCCCCCCCAAGAATGCTTTCACACAACGTCTCCTTTCAATACTTTTATCTACATCATTTGATATCTTTCGTCTCCGTCGTGTTATCCATATTGATATTAATGATGATATAAGAAAGAGAAGTGATGCCGCTTGTTGCATTTGTATCATGTGTTTAGATGTTCTAGAAGAAGAATAGGGCTGTAGTGCAAATGATAATATAACGAATAGTAAAGAGAGTGGTATTGTCATACATATCATATCTGGATTATCCACTGCTCTTGATATATTTGATATCCATTGCAGCCTTGTTGTTCTTCCTGTTGCAATATTGTTAGGAGGGTTTGCCCGATTGATATCATCATTACTGTTTTGCTTTATCTTCCTCCGCTCGTTATTCCACTTTATTAATGTGTGCCGTAATCGTGATCTAGATTCATTCCATGTTAGCGGGAGATACCCAACTACTTGCTGATGTTGTTCATTTGTGGTTGACGACTTATCCATAATCAAAGGAGTGATATGTATTGTATTAATTGATATGCACCTATAGTTTGTAGATTATGCCGTCATCACCAGCATCTAGCTAGAACATATATGATAGAATAAACTGTTTTAGTTATTCATATATACAATAATAGAGAGCGTACATTATGAGAGAAGGTTTAATAGTCGGCAATTATCACTGACCAGATAAGATCCAAAGGAGAAGTTTATTCTTAGAAAGGAAACTTCTCCTACTGCACTTTTCTACACTTGCAAAGTACCGAGAGAGATGAGAAAGAAGTTGATAGTGATAGTTCATCTCCTGTTGGATATTGGCACCGAATACCAACACTATTGCTAGTGAAGGGAGATTTCATTGCATTAAAGGTT
>Ga0214478_101146_pt1 | contig 13975 bp, 9 predicted proteins | sample M1_20Mar14CPVII9_2_FD_178001 | JGI IMG/M metagenome (GOLD analysis project Ga0214478, IMG submission 178001) | Marine eukaryotic communities from Monterey Bay, California, United States - M1_20Mar14CPVII9sort6BwellD7 | ecosystem: Environmental > Aquatic > Marine > Unclassified | place: USA...
ACTACTACTTTTGTGATGATATTTCCTTGACTTTTTAGATTTGTGCTTTCGTTTCTTCTTCTTCTTATGCCGTCTCTTATCCCCATCCGACATTTCCCCATCATCCCTTCTCTTCCTATTATCCAACGAGCTGTAACAGACTTGTATATAGTAGACGGAGATAACCCAATTTCAGGACGAAGATTTGATATTCGATACTATTTGGTAATTACAGATGGGAAAGTCTATGTACACTCCAATATGTTGTACAAATGGTCTCTTGGTCGTTATGATCCGACTAATACAAATGTTGATACTCAGGTTATCAATATTGGAACCTACTCTGGCCAGGATGTGCCCCGTTTATTCTTCGTTGAAACTCCAGTCAAGGATGAATACGGAAACAAGTGGAACAATAGTGAACGGAAGAGAAGAAGAAGCTCTGCTAAGACTGGTGACAATGATAGATATAGATATTCCAACATACATGATTGGAGAGATGCGGTAGCTGATGCACTTGACGATGCGTCTGGAGTATTTGAGAATCTTAAGGAGATTACCAAGGCTGATCCAACCAAGTATGTCTTGGCCGGTGGAGATGCAATGATCAAAGAGGATGGATCAGCTGTCATTATAGAGTTCAATGTCTGGTGTGATTTTGCAGGCCCATACAAGAGGTTGACAAAATGCCTCAGTGGAGGGAAGTGTCATGGTATGTTCTTACTGTCAGGTGATAGTGCTGATAATTACCTTGTTACAGAGCCTACGGTAGCAGCTGAAATCGTATCTTCGGAAGCGTCTGCTGAAGTAATGAGAGATATGATCTCAATGGTGATGAAAGTACAACCAGCCGATGAGATTGAGGGATTACGGGAGATAATTGACAGGAATAAATAAGTACAGTGAGACCGAAGAAGCCAGAAATATGGTATAAGCTTTTTAATAATAATTCATTTAATATTAATGATGATTTCACCGAGACTTGCCCTCAAAAGATAAATACGTGCCTATTCGTAACCGATTCATCCGAGGTACTGTAGAATAGTAGCCTTGGCCGGACCAGGTACTTCAATACGGCATGCATTACGATTGGAATTATCAGACCCTGCTTGATTTATTTTGAACTTCCATAAAGCTAATTCGAATAGTGATGTTGCCTCCTTCAGTTCATAATAGGCAATCAACTCGTTAATCTCATCAATGTCTTGCTTAATTGTATCCCAATTGCTGCCGCTCCCCATACCTGCTGCAGATACAAATATTTCACTATCTCTTCTTTCTACTAAACCTATCTCATTAATCTTGCCTTCCACTTCTAACCAATGACCACCTTTAATGATATTATCTAGACGAGTCGAAAGGCTAGGGAAAGTAAACTTTTCTAATAACGGACAAGCACCAAATGCAAATCTCTCAATCTTCTGTATCCCCTCATGTAGTTCTACTTTCCTCAAACTATTGCAAATTTGAAATGCACGATCGCTAATCTGTGTAACAGTTGAGGGGATGGTAATATCCACCAACGATGTACAATTATAAAATGTATATTGACTAATTCTCTGCAGACCTTTGTTCAATACTACTTCTTGTAAATTACTACAACTGGCAAATGCTGTCATACCAGTCTCATCAACAGTGGAAGGTATAGTAATATTTTGCAATGCTGTGCAACCTTCAAATGCCTTCAATCCAATCTTCTTTAGCCCTTCATTTAACACTATAACCTTCAAACTACTACACTCGTGAAATGAATAATTTCCAATCTCCGAAACAGTAGATGGCAATGTAATACTTTTCAATGCTGTACACTTATCAAATGCCCCGATACCAATCCTTTGCAGTCCCTCATTTAATACAATTTCTATCAGTTTATCACACTGTTTAAATGCATCATTACCAACCACTGTAGTACTAGAGTGAAAGCGTACATGTGTCACGTTCTTTGGAACAGTATATATCGATCCATTATACTGAAAATCGATACGGTCATCTCTCTGTCTCTTCTTTGATGGTTTGTTACTTGCCATAATTATCATTTATCTAGTATGTATGCTAACCGATGAATTAGCCTTTTATGTTTTGTATGCTTTTTCTGGTAGCTCTGTGTACGTATTTGATAGATAGGTAATAGGTAGCAATATAGTTGCATAATAATAATATGATGATGTATTCTTTTTGTTAGACGATATTTATTCAATACCAAATCACTTTGCTGTCCAACCGCCGAACTGAATAACCAAAAGCATACTACTATTAGAGCCAATTGACATGGTTATACATAATGAGGCCGACTGTCACGGGGGGGGGGGGGGGGGTGAGAGAAATTGAATGTTTTATTTAGCGATAAAACCGAGCTATCTTCAATCTCCTCAACTCTCACCGCTTATGCTAGGTACTGCAGTTTATAGTTTGTTTATCTTGCCCTCCCTACACCCTTTACTGTAGTATATTACCTACAAAAGAGTACGGTTTCTGCATTTGGTAGTTCTCCGGTTGATACGTTGCAATTGTGAAGTGAACGTATCACACGCACAAAAATTAGTTCTCAACTCCCAACTCTCAACACCACACATTACTCTCAGCCCTATTTCCTCATACCTATATACCTATACAAACAAACAAAATATAAACCATGCCAGGGTTATCATTCCTCTCCAAGAAATCATGGCATACATCCAATTTAGATAATCAGGAAAGAGTATGGTTAGCTGAACAAAAGGCAGCCAGTGAGGCAAAAAAGACTAAAGAGTTGCAAGGTAACGTCATGGATATATGTAGTGTTTTATATATTATGGATGGCGACTATATATGTGGTATCTGCGTCTTTTATTTGTGGAATATTGTATGGACGGCGGTAGTTGCAATTGGTTTTAAGTTGTTATGTGGTGTATTGGAGTTGTGTTTATGTATATGTATTGTCACTATTTTATACGCTAACACATCACCTTCTTAAATATACTACTTCCACAGATCAAATTAAGGCAGAACGTGAACGAGAAGAATTTGACAAACTAGCCAAGAAACAAACAATAGGTGATCGTGGTACGAACTGGATGTACGAAGGACATGGTGTATCTGGACAAGATGAATTACAATCTGCCGCAGCGGCTGCCTCGGAAGCGAAAGCGGAAGAAGCAAAGAATGAAAGTTATTTATTAGGAAAAGAATATGTACCCGATAATCAAACTGGTAAAGGATCGGGTGACTTTGCAGCTGTTAATAATATGACGGGTGCGTTGGAGAAGGCTAGTACTGTCGGTGCTACAATTGGTGTTGGTCAATCTACTACTAATATAAATGCAGCAGTGGGTGGTGGAGAAGGATCCACACTACGCATCCAACAACAAACATCAACAATTCAAAAAGAAGATAATAATAACAGTGAATGGAATCAAAATTTTCATTTAAGACATGAAGATCCAATGTTTGCAGTGTCTCAACAAAAGAGGCAAATAGATAAAGATGTTGAGAAGAAACGAAAGTTAATGGAAAGGGCTGGATTGGATGTTCGACCTGTATTGAAAAGTGATGGAGATAATGGTTTGGATAATAGGAAGAGAAGGGATGATGGGGAAATGTCGGATGGGGATAAGAGACGGCATAAGAAGAAGAAGAAACGAAAGCACAAATCTAAAAAGTCAAGGAAATATCATCACAAAAGTAGTAGTAGACGAAGACGTCGGGATAGGAGTAGGTCACCATCGTATTCATCCGATTATTCATCATCTTCATCGGTATCATCACGGGGTAGAAGGCATCATGATAGTAGAAAACATCATAGGAAAGATAGATATGAATCAAGGCACCGCCGAAGTAGAAGTAGAAGTTCTGATCGGAATCACGGTCGAGGAGATGACAGAAGAAGGCAGCATCACAGCAGGCATAGTAGAAGCAGAAGCAGGAGTTATAGTCCAAGGGATAGACGCCGTCGGCACTCCTCTCGATCATATAGTAGGAGTAGAAGTCGGGATGACTCAAGTAATAGGAGGGAATATGACGGTGACAGGAGGAAGAGGGGACGTGATGATTACAATGGCCACAACAACCACGACGATCGTAAGCCGCCATCTGACGCGTCATCCACAGATCATCAACGTGCCAAAGATGATAATACTAACACAAAGAAAAAGGCGGAAGGATACGGCTTAATCGGTACCTCATTAGCAAACCGAAACAACACCTCCTCCCAACAGCAACAGAAGCATGATTATCTAGGACCGAATCAAAAATTATTAGCTGCCAAACGTGATGAGATTGAACAAGAGCGTCGATTAAGATTAGAGGCTGCTGGACGGACGGGTGGTGGTGATTATGATGAGTTTGGTAGAAGTAGGTACTACTATTAGAGTCAACTGACAGTTAAATGAAGCCGGAGGAGTGAGAGACAACCATGGGCAACTACAACTTACAACTATGAGGATGTGAATTAAGTTGTTTGTATTTTGGCAACACAACCTCTGCAAGAAACGGATTTGATGTATCTATGAACTTCCTACCACTTGCATGCGCCAACACTATCATAGCTATTGACGGCTTTCAAGAGAGTGATACATAATACTACTAATTGCAATAGGGAGTACCTCGTGCATATGTATCTTATATCAAGATATATAAACACTAACTCAAACTCAAAGGATACCCTACTTATACAAAATGCTGACTAACATTACATCATGCCTCGACAACGATGGGGGGGCAACACCATTGCAAATATTCAATCAGAATCCAAACTTACCTCCAGGCATTACAGTAGGACGAGTCAACAATACTGATACCTTTTGTTTGGGCGATGCCGATGACGATGCCGAAGGAGCAGGGCAAGTTTGCTACAGTAATATACCAGGCGTCCATCGTGCCTTGTCAAACTTCAATTTGAACGATTACACAAAGCCCTTTAATGATGAAGTTAAGAAGGCAGAAGAAGTACCCTTCACGCCTGAAGATATGGACAAGCTAGTTCCTGGAATGTGGTTAAAGTGTTTGTATGACACCGATGATACAAAACTATATGAGGCAATGTATCTAACCTCCGATGCAAATCAAATGAGCCCCGACGTAGAGGGTATTAACACTCCTAATACTATTGGTATTGAATACCACAGAAATGAGTTGGATAAAGGAGATGATGCACAAAAGTGGGTACCAATCTCTTGGTGTATGCCATATGGGTATAATGTCTATGAGAATGATAATAATGTTCAGTATATGACAGAGAATCCAGATATCTTTCATCGTGCATTCAAAGATTTATCCAACAAGCATATTGTAAGTAGTGATGAGAAAGTTCTATTCACTTACTCACAACATGGAGGTGATCTTTATAAGGATGAGAATACTGGCTATCTAGAAATGGGAAGAGATGACTTAGCATTACCAGCCGAGATGGATACTTCAACGTATAGTACAATATATTCGGCGTTACTAATGGGACACCCCGCAGTGCAACAGGTAGATAACAAGCTTAAGCTCTTTCAACTATACAAGGACGATCCATTGGCATCAGCAGTATTTCCCAAAAGTTACTCGTCATACAAAGAAGCACTTCAAAATACGGAGGAGGCAGGAGAGGATATCTTCTATGTCAAGGACGCAGCCGCGGCTCGAGGGGAAGATATACACATCAAGACATGGGATGAATTAGAAGCTGATTATAAACAACTTAAGGAGAATGGTGAACTTGCTAATTGGGAAAGAAATGTCATTATCCAACGAGCTGTAACAGACTTATATACAATCGACGGCGATGGACCTATTTCTGGGGCAAGGTTTGATATTCGATACTATATGGTGATTACAGACGGGAAAGTATACCTCCACTCCAATATGGTATTCAAATGGCCAGTCGGTTTGAAGTATGATCCAACGAATACAAACTTTGATGATCAGGTCGTCAAAGATTATTTTTATAAACCCGGCATGATAAAGCCAATGTATCTGGAGACTCCTCTCAAAGACGAACATGGAAACAAGTGGAATGATAGTGCACGGAAGAGGAGAAGAAGCTCCGCCACTAGTAGTAGTAGCCGTGATGAGTTTAAAAAGGCAGATATGCATGGTTGGAGAGATGCAGTAGCTGATGCACTGGACGATGCATCTGGAGTATTTAAGAATCTAAAGGAGATCACCAAAGATGATCCAACCAAGTATGTCTTGGCCGGAGGCGATGCAATGATCAAAGAGGATGGATCAGCTGTTATTGTGGAGTTCAATGTATGGTGTGATTTAGCAGGCCCATACAAGAGGTTGACAAAATGCCTCAGTGGAGAGAAGTGTAATGGAATGTTCATTCAGACAGGCGAGAGTGCTGATAATTACCTTGTGACTAAGCCTACGGCAGCAGCTGACATCGTATCTTCAGAGGCAACTGCTGAAGTAATGAGAGATATGATCTCAATGGTGATGAAAGTACAACCAGCTGATGAGATTGAGGGGTTACGGGAGATCGTTGTCAGGGATGAATGAGTAGATGTGCTTTGTGAATATGTATGTGTAGAGTAGATATCGTAATAATGATTGATTTAATGTTAATGATGAACAGACCTGTAAATTGTCGAGTCTCACTGTACAGTAACCCTATTTGTACTACCTTACCCCCGTTATAAGAGCATTACACGCTTTAATTCACCTCACCAAGGCTTGCCCGAGCCACAGACCTATCGTCTCCATCAACCTTTTCCTCCATACACCCCAATTCCACATTCTATTCATTGTCCATACTTACTCACCAGCACACAGTATAATGCTATCCCATCCAAGTGTAAGCAGTGATCAAATAAGAATGTTTTGTGGTACCAATCCAAAAACATAGTACTTTTATTCTAAAGATATAGGGAAGAACACACGGCTGAGTAGATCATCAATATTTGTATAATCTATTGCTCTCATATAACATTGCTTTTCATCATGTAGTGATAATGGTATATAGGCTGTGAGGCCTATGATAGGCATAGGCCGTGAGACTTATGGCTGCTGCTGGTGTGTGGATTGTTGTGGCTGTACTCCTCTTGACGTCACCCATGTAATATCAATAATACTTCCATCATGCTTGTGATATTGCGTTTGTTATATGTGATTGTTATATGTTATATCGTCCACTTGTCATCTACGATAGCCTACTATCATAAGTCAATTTTACGATGGAGTGTCGCTAAAAAAAGAGCACACTCAAATTCGACTCACTTCATCATCACAATCAATAGTAAAATTGTATTATAACACACAACACAACATAGTATCATATAATAACATTATCACAATGGAAGTTACTAGTAACACAACCAACACATTTACTACGAAAGTTAAAAATGTAGCACGGGATGCTGCGCGAGATTTTCTAGCAACCAATGCCATTAATAAAGCTAAAACAAATATTCGTATCACCGAGGACGAAGGATCAGGTGAAGTTGAGATTAATGTAGAAGTAGTTAGTTCTAATAAGTATGTAACTTCAAACAAAAGGTTTGTGAATACATCTGCACTTGAGGGTACATTTATGAAGCATTTAATGTTGCCGGGTAACAAACATTTATTAGAAAATAATGGAGACGAAAAGTTTATTGTAAGTATATCTGGTAATTACACTACCAAAGATGAGGTGGAAAAGAATGATGAACTTCGTGATGAAGCAAAGAAATGTGTATTATTAGAAAGGAGGGGGAAGAATGTTGAGAAGGAGGTTGATGAACCTACCGAGTCCACCACAACGGATGAATCTACCGAGTCTACCACAACCAACGAATCACGTAAAGAAAATGAAACTCAATCCAATGTCGTTACTGATTCCAAGGTTGTAGACGTAGACGAAGAAGAGGAGCAGTTGCCAACCTCATTGGGGGGAGGTGCTGCCAAAGCTACTACCGAGAATACCTCAACCTCTACGTCAACAGAGGGAGGAGCTTCATCAATGGCACGTGGGTCAACTTTTGTACCACGACAACAAGAGGAAGAGGAGTTGAAGCCTGCCGCGTCTACCGCATCATCAGCCAGTGAGAAGGAGAACACACCCACAAAATCTACAAATGTCAGCAAATCACGTAAAGTTACCAACCTCAAGAAAAAATCTAATGAAGAGAACAATCTTGGCATGATGGATATTGATGATGAAGATATTGATGACGAAGATAAGGGTGGTGAATCAATGGGTGGTGATATGCACTCCTCTGTGTCTGGTGGTGTATCAACTAATACTTCCGCCGGGGATGCTGTCGCTGGTGGGGTGTCGAGTGCTGCCAAGCCTAATACCACACAGCCACCCAACCGAGTAACGGGTACTAAGACTGATAAGTCTCCACCCGACGTACAAAAGCAAGGTGCTGACAAGGTTACGGAAGCTACCAATGTTACATCTGCCTCTAGTAATCAGAAGTCTACCTTGGATCAGTTATCAACCGAGACATCATCTACAAAGACCTCTTCCATTAACAAACAGACAACGGAAGTAGTTAGTCTATTGTCTGATGATGAGAAGAAGGCATCAACAGGTGCAGCAGCTGCTACCAAAAAGATAGCTGGTAAGAGAGGATATGGTGGATTATTGAAAAAGAAGAAGGTGGATAAGTCCACAAACCCTCATGTTGGTGGCAGGGGTAGTACGGGTAGTAGTGCGGTTGCACAGGGTACCAAATCTACCTCCAAAAAGCGTAGCTCCTCGTCCAAGGAAGAGTCCAAGAAGAAACGTGGCAAATCTAACGCTGTTGAGCTGGACTTTCAAATGGGAAGTCATTATCCACTAAAATTTGATGAACATCGGCGTCATAATCCTCAATGACCCAGGTTGTTGCAGAATAATCTTTACGAGTAGTAGGATCTTCTAGATTCCATACTCTGAATGATCTCCTAATACGACGCATTTTCCTTAACAAGTCCTCGGAATAATCATTCTCGCCAATTCCAGCAATCTTGTATTGTTTAATCTCTTCGCATGTCTGATAAACAAATTCATTCTTTTTGTGGCGACTGATATTCCATTCAAATCCAACAGAACTAAGCCAATCACTAAGATGAGCAGGTAAATCAGCTGCATTAGCACCAGCTGTCCCTTTTTTTTGCCGCATAATGTAGACCAATTTATCACAAACATCTTGGAGCTTAGGAGATAAAGTATTATATCCTAAAGTTGTTGGAGTGTAAATACAACATGTTCTTTCTTGAGCTTTGAATTCAATAAAACCCAAAACAACATTGGCATCAACGCGGATAGATGCGGGACATGCATATTGATTTGCTAGATTCTCAAGAAATGATTTGAATCTTACGACATAAGGATATACTTCAGTTACATTGTCGGTAGGATCCTGTATCATATCAAAGTGTAACAACTCCGTATACTCATTTGAGCCTACTTGATAAGGACTAGTAACATCTTTTTCCCATGGTAGAGATTCAGCCAATTGCACACCTCTTGCAACAAACTTATTAATAACCCTTTCAATTACATCATACTTTGATCCTGGAGACAAGGTACCAAAGAGCACCCTATAAAATGTCTTAAGCTTGGTAGAACTGAAACTATCATCGAGTAGAATTCGAAATTTGTTTCTTGTCAAGTCATCGTGATTGGTGTTCCGAAAGTGATCCAGTACAGATTGAGCATTACCTAAATTCAAATTATATGGTGGCAACGTAAGAGGATAGGGCAATTTCCGCACTCCCAGCTTAGCCATGATATTAGGATATTATCAGATATTATCTTAACTACGTACAATAATAATATGCAAAGCGGTCAAAGTGGTTAGAACGTACTTTTTGTGCCTTGAATACATATCCCCGCTTGAATACGTACGCCAACACGCGGAAAAGTGGAAATGTGCACACATAGGATACCAGGAAAGATTACGCGGTATCTTTATTGGCGATTAAACTACCAGAATAACTTCATGATGAATTTTTGCAACAGCTCATTATTTATTGCAAGTAATCACACCATCAACCTTGGTTACGGACTTGACGCTGGTCATACTTAGCCGTGGGTTCTCCTTCTCAACACTAACATTCTCCGGTCCATCTTCTTCTTCAACCTCCTCCTCTTCTTCGGCATTTGCAGCTTCATCTTCCTCCTCCTCTTCTTCGGATACTTCGTCATCTGATACCAGATCTTGTACAGCCACTAGCAAGTCGGCTAGCTTCTTGATCGACTTGACAGTCGGCCCGTCATCGTTGGCATACTCTGCCTCACCAACGTTAGACTTAAGGCGGCGTAGTAATGCCCGATCTTCCGTATCGACATCAATACAAGCACTGCCTAATATCTTGGCAAGAGCTCGAAAATAAAACGTGGGTGCCGAGTCACACTCCTCGGATAAGAATTCAGCAACATCAATCGAGGCTAGAAGAGTACTACTGGCTTCTGTGATTACCTCTTCGCCATCCTTATTGGTGGCCTCGTCGTTCTCAGCAGCAACCTTGGTTTCAGCATCATCTTCATCTCCTTGAGTAGAAGCCACTACAGACTTGTCACCCATGACAGTCGCAGCTTCATCATCTTTTGTTTCCTCCTCCGTCTTGTTCGTAGTCTCCTCCTCATTCTTCTTCTTATCAGCCAAGTCAACATTGTAACAAACATACTCCACCATTTTGGCAATGGGGAATTGCTGTGCTAATACTTCCTTAACTTCGGCTTGCTTCATACCCGACAACTTCTCATTCACAATAGTTAGAAGAGGTCCAATAGATGCCATCATATCATCATTGGCATCAAGACTTGACATACTATATGTGGGGAAGAAGATACTTAGTAGCTGTTGGAGACGAACGGGACTACCAACTTGCTTGACTTCCTCGGCAGCATCGGCATCATTCTCATCAAAGTCAGTGGTGAGTGACGTGTCAAAGTAAATGAGGACGAGCCATGCAATGAGTGTAGGATCACTAAGACGTCCCGAGAGTAGCAATTTGGCGGTAATCTCAGCTGCAATAATGACGATACCAGGCTTGGCATGTCCCAACATCTCCAATAACATACTCTTGAATGATGATGAACTCTCATCATCACTATCACCATTAGATGCCCCAAGCATACCCTTATGAATCAGTGACAAATCACATAAAGCCAAGGCCGCTTGGGCACGAACCTCCACACGTTCCTCGACACTACCAGCAATTGTCATTAGTAACGGCTTGAACTCTTCCATAACCTTATCCTCACCCGATAGTAAACAGAATTTGGATAGACAAATAACACCATGTTCACGCACAATGGCATTCTTACTTGTAATAGCTGGACTTAAATGTTGGAAGAATCCATCAAGGATGGGATGTTCAGTCATTTGTCCTGAGATACTCTCAAGTACGATTGATAGTATGGCAATGATACGCATCTGTCGGACGATGACGATTGCCTTCTCATCATGTTCCTTGGAATGGAAGGTATCATCATCTTCAACATCAACTAAGATTTCAGAGATGGTTTGTAGGAAGTGTGCCTCCTTGTCATGAGCCGATGCCATTGCCTTCACACATGCCTCGACTAAATCATCAGGTGTGGCCAATCGGGCTAATACTCGACGCATAATTGAGATGAAGTGACGACGACTACCCTCTTCCATATCACTTGACTTGGCCATATGAATCAACTGGAGACAGACAAAGTTTTGATCATCCTCAAATGCCGCAGCCTCATCTTCATCCATCTCGTCATAATCTTCATCATTATTGAATTCGATGAGCTTGTCAATTTGTGTATTGAGCAAGTTACATAGAGTGGGAATATCAGTAATGATATCCGAGATTTGGTCGGTGGTAGTAGTGGATGATTCACACTTGACACGAAGGAAGAGTGCCATGCTTGGACTCATTCCTGGAGAAGGTGAGGTACTATCCTCATCCTCATCTTCACCGTCTTCATCTCCATCAGCCTTCTTGGCAGAAACTCCACCATCAGCGATAATATTACGTTTCTTAAGTACCATCTGCTGCAAGGAACGTACTTCGGCAGCACTATAATGTTTCTGAACTAATTCCACACCCTTCTCGACACTTGATTCACAATCGATCGAATTGGCAACACGGAGTAAAACTTGAGCAACTTGTTCACACACTGTCTCATTTAGGACAGGATTGAGTTTATCAAGGAGAGCAATTGGATCAAACTTGGTAGATTTAAGCCAATTGGTACAGAGGAGTTCCACTGTCTTGGCATATGTTGTTGAACAGCTATGTGGGTGTATAGAAGTGGTTGAGAAGATTAAGGTTGGTTAGATGCACTTATGCTAAACAAACGGCAGGATCAACTTAATCCACCACCCTAAACAGACAAACAAAATAATAACACTTACCGTTTAGTTAATCCATACCTCAAAATATCAACACAATCATCTTCATCCAATAAATCCAAAGTAACATATTCTCTTAAACTATTCAAGGCACTTTCACGTACTTTCATATCAACATCTTTAATTCGAACAATTATAGCTTGTACATTATCAGTAGTGTTGGATGTTGTGGCGGAGTTTTTGTTGGTGGGTAAGATGGTTGTTACAAGAGCACGATTTGTAGCTGATGTATCATTGGATATAATCCATAATAATTTGGATTGTATATTGTTAATTGCCTTATTTAATTCCTCCTTCTCTTCACTACCCTCTTCATCACTACCACCACCAACCAATAATTTAGCACCACCATCACTTGATAACAAGTAACTAACAGATTCAATTGCCGAATAACGTACCTTGGCAATTTTATCGGTAATACGGGGAGTTAATGAATTGGAAATTAATGTTATACATTCCATTAACCAACTGTCAACTTGCACTCCCTTACTACTGCCACCGCTAACACCATTAACCTCCTCACCGCCCTCACCCTCAGCAGTAACTTTAACACCGCCCTTCTTACCACCCTTTTTCTTTTTTAATATACCACTAGGTTTAACCTTTAAACTACCCTCCAATAAATAATTACTAAATAATCCTAATAATTTAGTTGATTCAATTCTAATTGTATCCTTATCTACTGTGGTATATTCAATTGTACGTTCAATAATAGCACGTATAATTGATTGATTTGATGTAGAGTAATTTTCTTTACAAACAAAGGCAGCCAACAACTGTAACACATTATTCACAGAGTCTGTATAGCTGTCCTTCTTTTTTGAATTGATTATAAGTGACATGGTATTATCTAATACAATTAATAATGCTGATGTAATTTGTTCTTCAGCGGTACCGCCTTCTTCTCCTTCGTAGATGTTTGCTGATTTTAAATCTATTTTTAATTCCTTAGCTGCACGTGTTGCTGATGAATTGTTGTTGGTAGTATTAGAGGTGGTGTCATGTTGGTAGGCATCAAAATGGGAGTATAAAATATCAGCGATAGTTGTTGGTGTGCTGCCGTCATCGTTTGAGGACGATTTGGGAGGTTCGGATATTGTTACTGCCATGATTGTACTTATATTATTTAGAATAGCGGCTCTATCGGCATCATCGAGTTTTTATTATTTGTTGATAATGGCGGTTTTTTGCTAAATGGCGCGTCAAGGCCGCGAGATAATAAAAGGATACCGCTAACAAATTTGGGTTTATTTTCACGGAGCCTTTAGTAGACCGGAGTTGTTTGTGATTTAGTATACTAAATAACAGTTTATTACGCTCCTCTTCTATTGATAGTAATTTGGTAATACTCTCGCGGGTATTTATTTAGTCACGGGAGAGAGAAATAGAGAGTCTATACATTATACATATATAACTCGAAACATTGAAGGTTATTTATCAGCTTCAATTATACTAATATTATCGGGATATTGACTGATAGTATAAACATTAAGATACAAACGACAATAATGTCCAAGCGTAAAATTGATGATGCATCCGATGAGAATGAGACTGTGTTTGTGTATACAGGGAAGGGCCAGTCTGTGCCTAAGGATGTCGTTACGAGACAAGCGATTAAATGTGTTTTGGGAAAAAATGTGTTTTGAAACTCGAGAGCCAAAACACTCAGGCCTCAAAATGGATGGTCTTTGTGTATTGATATCTCAACAACTGCATGTCTAGTAGCG
>Ga0214478_101147_pt1 | contig 13967 bp, 17 predicted proteins | sample M1_20Mar14CPVII9_2_FD_178001 | JGI IMG/M metagenome (GOLD analysis project Ga0214478, IMG submission 178001) | Marine eukaryotic communities from Monterey Bay, California, United States - M1_20Mar14CPVII9sort6BwellD7 | ecosystem: Environmental > Aquatic > Marine > Unclassified | place: USA...
TCTACAAAGGTGCTGCAAGTGTTTATTAACTTGTTAGATACCCAGGCAATGCCAATCCATCAGTATATTTGCCAGCCTACATCTCTAGGGGGGTGCTAGACAGCAAAGCATTGCCCAGATGTTGGTATTGGTTGGGTTTCGAAGTTTCTCACACAAAATCTGCCAACAAGTGGCTGTAAAAGTGTTGCCCTCATCTCTAGAAATGTGCTGAAGGTGGTAAATGACTGCTGCATGGATACTTGATTGCCAATGTTGTACATGTTGCTATCTTTATCATAACAATGTTGTACACGTTGCTATCTATATCATACAAACTTTTTAGAAACTTCTTCTCTAAAGTTGTAAATTTCATTTTTCACTTATGCAAAATTTTGTGGTGTCTGTAATAGACTCTTGGTATTAATACATTGCCTGTCTACTGTTGGTGGCTAGAGAAATATGTTTCGTAAACCTAAAAAGAAGAAGCCTGCTGCATTGAGGGGCGGTCCTGGCGGTGGCGGTGGTAGTAAAGTTGGCAAAAAAAGAGTTCGAAGTAACTCATCCTCCGAGGATGAAGATAACAACAACAAAGATGAAGATGAAGAGGAGGGTACATCTAATTTATTAGAGCAAATACGACAAGAACGTGATGATACAAAGGTGAAAAATAATTCGGCTGCAAAGCCACTACTTAATACCTCATCTACATCTTCAAAGAGTAAGAAGAAAACGAAGGGTGATTGGATGCATCAATATAAATCAAACGATGTACAGTTATCAGCCCAGGAAATGGCTACACGAACTGCTGAATATCACCCCACGGAAAAACAATCAAGTGCTACTACTACTAATAATGGAGATGACACGAATAACACTGCATCATCTCAGAATGCACAAATAGCGGCACTACAAAAACAACCCCGAAATAAATTCCTAGCAGGACCATTAAAGGCAACGACATTTGTTCGTACAACAGCCCGCTTTGATTATCAACCTGATATATGTAAAGATTATAAAGAAACTGGATTTTGTGGATTTGGTGATACATGTATATACCTACATGACCGCGGGGATACAAAGAGTGGCTGGCAGATGGAACAGGAGTATGAAGATAAGAAGAAAAGGGAAGAAGAGAAAAAGGGAAAAGAGATGGAACAATTTATGAATAGTATGATGAATGGTGAAGATGATGGAGGGGGTGGCAAACTTGGTACAACTCATGAAGAGAAGGCGGCATTGAATTCAGATGACGGCATACCCTTTGCTTGCCATATATGTCGTGGACCATTCAAATCCCCAATAGTTACTACATGTGGACATTACTTTTGGTAAGTAAACTGTGTGTTCTTCTTCTTTTATTTTATTGAATGTTGTTTTGTGCATACTTTTTGAGCTGCGCATATATATGTTTAATGATATCTCACACAACTTATGTTATTATCTCTCTCTTTAGTGAAAAATGTATGCAAACTCGAGTACGAGAGGTGGGGACAGGTTGTCCTATATGTCAAAAGGATACGCATGGGGTATTAAATCATGCACAAAAGCTAGTGGCAAAGAAACGCAGACTTGTTGGCAGAGATGGTAGCTGGGAGGATTATTTGCAAAAGAGTAAAGGCGGAGAAGATGAAGGAGATAGAGTCTAGTGACTCATTGCTTATGATAAGACATTATGAGTTATATCTTTATAACTATTCTACTAAACGTTATCAGCATTCATTTGATAAGTTTTAGTTTTAAGCTAAAAATAAAAATTATCAAATACTATCAAACCTTGGCTCTGTCTACTTGACTACATTGATTACTGACTGATTACTGACTCTACTTGGCACCCAATTCTTTACATGATTGGCACTTTAGTACTTCTGACTCTTCTCTTCACTTCACTACACAACATAATGAATCTATAATTGTCCACATTCACTAATAATAACCGACTTGCTTGTCTTACCACTCTGAGATCCAACAGCTTCTATTGCTTTAACGACATCCATGCCATCTACTACACTACCGAAGACTACATGCATGCCGTCCAAGTGAGATGTCTTTTTGGTGCACAAAAAGAACTGCGACCCATTAGTATTCGGCCCCGAGTTGGCCATACTTAGTATTCCTGGTCCGGTGTGCTTTAGTTTGAAGTTCTCATCTTTGAATTTATTCCCATCTTTATTATTAGTATCATAGTACCATACCATCCATTATTATACCATTATCATCATATATTATGGAAAGAGAACAGATATTTAGGATTCTGGCATTGCAATCTGAACTTGCAAATATAAGAAAACTACTTACAAATGCTTTTACCACCGGTGCCATTTTGCTTTGTGAAATCGCCACCCTAATGAATAAATATCAAAATAACAACAAATAAATGATAACATGGGAGTAAGTATAATAAAGGAGAAGTATCGGAGTGAGGATGATGTACACAAGTTCTACACACACTCCACAGAAAGAAGACATCATACCTGACACATGAATTGTGGTATAACACGGTGGAATGATGATCCTTTATATCCAAACCCCTTTTCATGAGTACATAAAGCTCGAAAGTTTTCAGCTGTTTTGGGTACTACATCTGATCGAAGCTCCATCGTTATACGACCAGACGGAGAACCATCGATGTTAATATCGAAATATACCTTTGGATTATTACCACTTGATGTAGGTGGCGTTGAACCACCGGATGTAGACGAAGCACCGCATCCCATCCTTTGCAAGGTCAAAAGATACTAAAGATCCATTTCTCGCATTAATTGCACTGCTAAAAGCAAAAGGGCCACCACCACTTGTAATATTGTTAATTATAGTGACCGGCCGCTTGCTCTATCCTATCTAACCTATCGTAATGTGCAGATATATTCATTCTGGGTGGTGTAATGATTTGCTTGACACCCAATTCTTTAATGATACTGCTGACTCAATTTTATCTCAACCGTGCACCAAATTTTTGCATTGATGATAATATCAGAATTAGAAATTAGATGCCATAAATCAGGAGGCCACAATATATTATCAAGTATACAGAATAATAATGAAGAGTCTTATTATACCCACCATTTTGCTATCTGCATCTGGCAGTCATGCATTTCAAGTAGCGCCATCTCTCCGAGCAAAAACTACAACATCTCCCCCGATTCTCATTCCACATCATGTATCAATGCAAAGAAGTAATATACTTCAAAAGTCATCTCCTATATCAGTACTTTATAACAGTATTAACGACAATAATGAGGATGAGGATGTTGATATGGAGTCAACCAATATGATCGAGCTTGCAAAGGATACACATGAGAACAATGCATTAGCAAACTTAGGAAAGAAACTCAAACAAGCACTATCATCCCATCCACCAGCAGCCGCATTATTCTTATCATTATTCATCTTCATTCTTCCACTATTAACAGCATTTCCACAATCGGCAATGGCAGTGCAAAGTGGTGGTCGAATGGGAGGGTCTTTCGGAGCTGGAAGCAGTCGTTCATCATCTATGTCACGATCTTACTCTGCACCATCACGATCATATTCGAGGGGATATTCAAGTGGTGGATATGGATATTCCAGGCCTAATGTTATCATTACTCCCGGCATTAGTCCATTCTACAGGTAAGTGGTATCATCGCTTTGAAGATATGTGATATGAATGTGCACTTATGATTCTCTCGAGTATTGTGCATATGATTATGTATCTCTCGAGAATATATGCATATGATTATGCATATCCTTGGTATCTGTCGAGCATACGCATCATGTATATCTTATGCATTCTTTCTGTTTTATAAAACAACTCACGCATTCTTCTGTTCTCATGTACAACTTTTATCCAGTCCATTCTACTCTCCCTTTTCAACACCATACTATGGAGGACCAGGAGTAGTTGCTGTGAATCGAGGTCCAAGCTTCTTTTCACTGATCTTCTTTGCTGGATTTGCTTTGTTTGTAGCATCGGCTCTATCCAATATTGGCAGCAGCGCCACTGATACCTTTACTAGTGCAGTAGGAAGCAATCAAAGTGTACTTGGACCCGGTGTGTCGACATGTGAAATCAGTGTAGCTTTGGAGGTTCCAAACCGAGACAGTCCCAACTCCATCTTATCTGCTTTGAATCGTTTGTCAAATACAGCTAGAACAGATAGTCGTGTTGGTCTTCAAAACCTCACATCACAAGTTGCTATCGAGCTACTAAGAAGGAAGGCATCCATCGTGGCAGCATCAACAAATGCTTCTCATTATCGAGATGAGAATAAGGCAATTCGAGAATTCAACAATATCTCTATCAGAGAACGCGGTAAGTTCCAAAGAGAAACTATTAGTAAGTTTGGTGGTGTAGATTATAGTGACGGTGGCCGTTACCAACCTGAATCATCGAAGTATGATAAAGCTACCGTGGCAGTTGTTACCATCGTGTTGCTGATTGATGGAGATAGTACAAGTAAAGCTTTATCAAGAAAGGTCAACTCAATCAGGGACGTAGAAGATGCTTTGTCCAGAATTGCATCTGATTCCAAAGCTGATAATTGCCTAAGAGGGGCAGAAATCCTTTGGACACCAGAAGAAAGAGACGATACATTAACAATGAGGGATGTGTTTGCTGATTATAGTAGTTTGAGATCTATTTGATACCGAAGATTTAGAAGCACTGGGAGGAAGTAGGTAGTACCGTGTATTAATATAGCAAAGTTCTGTCTAGCATACCCTCTAATCTATCTCTATCTATTCCCTCTACCTCTAGCTCTTTACAAACCATATGCAGCATGTCTTATAACCTTGCATTCTATTCACTGATCCGAATCTATAAATCAGTGACAAGGTTAATCTTTCTATTCTTCAAACGACACATACTCATCTGAAAAGGATCTACTGTTGGTACTGTCTGATACCGATGACGTGTTATCGATACCCCCGACGCCTAATGCGGAACAAACCTCCTCACACTTTGCAAAGTATCGTACCGACGCCTGTAAGCTACAGGACTTTCCTTCCATAAGAGAAATGATACCCAAACTATTGTATGTTGTAGCTGTAATGTAATCAACTTGTTGTGGTAGAGACAATGAACCAGATGTAGCCTTGATTTCACTAATCAATGAAAGTATTTTGTTTGCAACATCTTTAGCCTCTTCATGTTGTGTAGGAATTGGAATTCTCTCCTCCCAATTCAAAATAATAGTGTCTAGTTTGAAATGTAATGCTTCTAGATATATCAATAGTTCATGCGGATATTCATTCTCTACCATTGATACGAATTCGTCTGCCATATCAATTGCAACATCATTCTCATAATCGGCTAAACAAATTTGACATTCGTCATAAGCTTGAACAAAATCTCTATCGTCCTCGGTTTCTATAATACGACAAGCCTTCTGTTGGGCATACCTGGCGAGACATGATAGGTGGAAATATCCTCCTGATCCTCTACAGGCACAATCACGTCGTAGGGGCTGCCCTAGATTGTCAGGACCTTCCTCTAAACATATCCAACAATGTGGTAGATCCTCGTGGTCTAAGCGGCGACGGTGGTTTGCAGCTCCCCTCTTCTTTAACCAATACCAGCACATGTACGATGCTACTACCAATAGTATAAGTAGGACTGCTGGAGCAGATACTACAAAGACTAATGTATGATGTAGATGTGATTCTATCTGATTGCAATCCATCGACGTCATGATGTATCGATGATTATGATGTATCGATGATGTCGATGTGAAAAGTAAAAGAAGTCTATGCAATGATAGAGTAAACAACAGTACACTGCCGATCGTCGTCGTAACTTTGCAATTCAACAATATATGGCACAGGGTGACGACAATACGTCACCTACACCTACACCGCGCCCTATGTACGCCGCCTGGAGAAGCTAAAAAGCAAGGCTAATAGAAGAGGGATTTATGATTAGCTCTAGGGACAATGGCACTCAGAGACATTTGTGGAGTTAGGGAATCACAGCTCCACATCCTTACCTAAGAAACCTCCACTGTCCACTATGAATGAAGTTTCAACTCATAACAATATTTAATTATTTATATGTGTCTTGTTACATTCAATAATATCCCCTGATCGACTGAGGAAAGGAAGGTTAGGATATGTTGTTTTAAGCTTTTGAGTGAGCTAAAGTTGGCACAGTAGAAGTGAAGTCTAGAGAGGTTTTTATACTGTGTCCTACAGTATGGGCAACACTACCTCTACTACGTCATCATCTTCTTTAGAATCATTTCCAAAAGAAGTACGCAATACTAATGGCCACCAAAATGGTACAAATGGTGCAAATATCTATCATCAAAAGCAATCTAATGCACCATCCTCAATGACAATTGCAATAAAGAAAAGAAATACCAACAGGAAGAAGGAAGATAGAATACGATTATGGAGAATACTACTAGTATTCATCATATTTGCAGTTACCTCAATATATAGACTTAATCAACATACATTCTTAACCAAATCATTCTTGGCATTTATAGATGTTACAATTGATAATGATTATAACAATCAAACTACAACTACCAATACAGAATGGCTAAGACCAGTAACAGAACGTGAATGGGATAGAATGTTATTTGGTATATTTACCTATGATAGTAATAATGAAGCTGATCTACGTATGGCTAATCGTGAAACACATTTAAAGTACTTTAAACATTACTTCTCTTCCAAAATATCAGACGATGATAGTAGTATTAGACATGATACAATCTGTAATTTACAAGACTTACTAAACAATATGACATTATCAAATGATTCCAATAGTTGCCGTATAGTATACACATTTGTTATGGGTGGTGGTGTAGGTGATGAGAATATGAAACGAAAGGTGAATACATTAGATCGAGAAAAGGGTGCCGCTTCTAAAGTAAAGACAAGATGTTTATATCAAGATGACGATTGTGGTGGTACTGATATTACCAAATGGACAATAGATACACCTCAATGCAATATAACTAATGTATTCAAAGCAGAATTGAAGAAATATAATGATATTACATTACTAAGTATACCAGGAAAGTCCGCGTTAGTATTGTTTTATCATGTGATATCGTGTGTTCAATATGAAGACTCGGTGATTTGGCTACTTCATTTGGCCTACTTTAGTCTTCATTTGACTGCCTTTACACCACATGCACTAACATTTGTTATAATCACCTCTCTTTCACCATGACAAATCATAACAACGGGCATCTTCCAGAGAATCACGAGTTGGGCAAAACAGATACATGGTTTACATACACTGCAATGTTAACACGACAACGTCCTGATTTGCAAATAGGATTTGTTGGTAAAATTGATAGCGATAACTTCATCAGATGGCCAGTATTCTTAAAGTGGTTTAGTGCTCATCGATCAAACATTATACTACAACCATTCATCTACGGCGGGTATGCAATACATAAAAAAGTTTGTTCAGGAGTAGCCTATGGACGTGCCTGTGCCAAGAAGGAATTCATAGCCGAATTATTCGCCGCTGGGGCAATGGCATACATGTCAACTCCGTTAGCACAACATGTATTCATGGATGGTACTTCATTGCAACGAAAGAAGGAAGTTTGGATAGTTGGTGAAGATATGCAACTTGCCAATATGGCATACTCGGATCCTAAAATTACACCCTTTACATTAAATCATCGATATGGCGACGGTGGATATGAAATTAGTGTTCATTGTGTTAATAATCCTGTCAATTATCGTGATTGGTACTACAAGTTATATCCCGAACAACAACAAAAGAAGGAATGAATGATTGAACCCGTCAATGCACTATAATAATGAGTGTATGAGTGATGAGAAGTCACAAGCTGATATTATCTTATTACATTTACATTATCACCGCACATAATTTCAAGAGAATAGTGGTAATATCATACAGTTACATCTCACATAAAGAACTACCACATTTTAACAATTAAGGCTCTTGCTGTTTCTTCGACTCAGGCTTGGATGCTGAGAATGCTGAGAACATGTTTAAGATGCCCCACCCCTTAGTCTCTTGCTCAATAGCAGGCTCGGGTGAATAAGTAGAGAAAGAAGTTCCATTAGGCTCTGGTTTGACGGGTGTAAATGTGGAGAATGATTTGCCACATGGCTCTTGATTCTTCTTTGAAGGTGAATAGTCAAGAGGTTCCAACCACGAATCTCCTTTAATCGGAGTGAGATTCCGCTGAGTAGAGTTGAGACCACGAATCTCATCATCATCCTCTTCATCAGAGACATCCTCAACTGCAATATCATCATTCTTCTTCTGCTTTGGTAGACACCCCAAGGCGTCATAGAAGATATCTCCTTTTCCAGAGTCATCATCATCTTTGGTACCATCATTCACGTTCTTCTTTTGATTATCAATGTCAAGTCCCAACATATCTTGGTGAAGAGTCTTAGACTTCTCCTTGTTAGTGGTGATGGTAGCTGTGGTTGTTGACGGCTTCTTTTATTGTCAACACACATCTTGTGATCATCTTTCACATCATCGTCGTCATCATCAATAACAATTACACTTGGAGAATCAGCCGGAGATGGTGCCTTCTTCTTGCCAAGCTCCTTCTTAGCCCATTCTTGAGCTCTTTTGCGAGCAAGGATACGTGCTTGAGCCTTCTCTTGCTTGGTCAAGCTCTTATTGCCACCGTTGGTCTTTGGTGAAAGCTTTTTGGTAGAGTAAGTTGCTTTTGGGGACGACTTTGCAGCCTTATACGGCGATTTCTTCTTCATGTTTGGCCTAGTGGGTGACCTGGCAGGCTTCCGTGTTGGTGTTGTGATTGCCATGGCTGTTGCAAAACCGGGTTGGTAAAGGTTGAGGTGTCTAGTCTTCTTAAAAATTGAATCGCACTTATCCTATATTGAAACGGAAGAATAGTCTGTGGTCTTTATAAATGGAATACAATATGGGGTAGTGGGAGTTTGTGAGTGGCTGGTGTGCGTCGGGTGGTGTGGTGTGGTTGGGGTGGAGTTGTGGTAGTAGAGAAGAGAAAGAGAGATGTGCAAAAATCATGATTTTTGCTCAGAGAGCCGAAGAGGAGAAAACACAACATGAAAACCCGCCAACATCAAACCAACACATACTATTACAACAAAGAAGGACTTGGAAACTGCCGAATAGAATCTGGATAACCAACAACACCAAAACCATGTCTACTACTAACGGAGACAGCGGAGAAGTTGTACCACACTGCTTGATATGTTCCGAAGAGGGCACCGACGAATCAGGAGAGCCGCTCCGACGTGATTGTTCATGTAGAGGATCAGACTCGGGCTTCGCTCATCTCTCATCTTCTTCTTCATGGCAGGCCTTTTAGGTGACCTGGCATTCTTCCGTGTTTGTGTTTGGTGTCTATTGCAATGGTGGTGCCAAGTCTTCTTAAAATTGATCGCACCAAATCACCAAGATACCCATCTGAAAAAGTAAACTCCAAAAATCAACACAAATTATTTGGCACACTCAACAAAGTATGGCCATAGTCTCTCATGTTGACCGGTGTACAAGTCGTAACAACGGTAGTAATCTACAAGCGAGGAGGAGTGCCGTATACAAATAAACAGGCTGAACAATTGGCAGCAGCTTTGAGAGGATGCCAGGCGTACACTTCGATTTCGATTTATTTAATCGCGAGCTCTTAAAAACTGAAGATAGAGTCTTGACAGAGATACAGCCGATACAAAATGAGGAACACTCTTTGAATGCACCAAAGAGGAGGAAGCCATCCCAAGCGTCAACTCTCTCCCCAGTCCGATCTTTATCAAGTGCACCATCCTCTTGCTCCTTCTTCCCAATTGATGCACATCAAGAGCAACATCATGAGCAGAGTTATTCTGCTAGAGTATCTCTTTCTCCAACTTCTACCAATAACAGTCGAGCATCAGTACAGCTACCATTCTCAACTGATACATCATCATTTGACAAAGAAGTTTGGGATATCGTCATGGAAGCAAAGAAGGCCATCCATGAACAAGAATCGAATGAACCTTTCAACCCACAAGATCATGAAATTATCTCTTCACTTCCATCCGACCACAATGAAGTACAGTCGTTTCCTCCTTCTGAACCTAGTTTACCTGAAAAGGAGGGACCCTTGATGGCCACATTCGATGATGGCAGGTCTTCTGTCAAAGTATCAATAGCATTCAATAAGAGACAACCTTCCACACTTGTTGCCACGTTTAATAATGGCAGGCCTCCTATGAACGTATCGATAACTTTCGATTCATCTTCAAGATCAAGTACAAATACGTCAAGTATAATGAGTACTCTGTCTGATACTCTTGAGGCAACTGATGAACAAGTCAATATTTCGGATAAACTCAAAGAGTTGAAGGGGAAGATGAAGTCGAGATTGAACGCGGCTCAGATGGGGAATGTTCTTGAGGCACTTGATGTGACGACTAGTGATATCATTCGTATTAAAGATGGGCTTTGCCTTGACGATCTGACGCCTTCTCAACAAATGCTAGTTGGCTACAACCAATCTGCTGAACCTCCGTCTAGTGTTTATGAACAACCCGATACACACCATCCAGTTAATGTTGAATATCAACTTCGTACTGATACACTAAAGAAGGTGTTTAAGGATGCCAACTTGAAGACTTTAGATGGTAAAGATATCGAGGAAATCCTTAACTTGTGGAGTTTCCCCTTTGGTGAAATCGACCTAACAACTGAACGGGTAGTATTCAACTTGTTCCATTATGAGACTATGCAAGAGCATCTTGGTTTCAGGGGCAAGGGGAAGCAAAGACATGCCTTTCGGGCTCGGCATTCAACAGGGGACTTAATATCAACCACCCCAGCTTTCGTTTGCTCCAACTTGGGTCTCGAGAACTTCCTCCAAACTATCAATGGTGATATCCTCCCATTTGCCATTTATAAGGATACGAAGCCAACTGATATGGTGTCGGAAGAAACTTATTCTTTTATGATGAAGGCATACATTCATTATCTTGTTCGTCCAGCGGCTGTTGATAAACGTATCGTTATTGCAATTGGATCCAAAGCTACATGCAAGACATTTGCCAAGTTTGCTTACGGTGGATTACAGCAACTCTTTGCAGCATATGATATGGACCCTACCCAGTGGATCTCCGCTTCTGATGGCAAGCTAGAGGTCAACTTCCACTGCGAGGCGCTGTACAACATATTGTACTGCATCTGCATGTACTTCAAGGCCAAGACAAATGATGCATTTGCTACCAACACAAGGAGGGTCATTGATCCAAATGCCGAGCCATGTACCTTTGCTATGGGGTACTTTGAGGAGGGATCTGATATCTTTGAGCTGATTCAGCGTAATTTCTTGTCTCTCTGTCGTTTGGGTGGAGCTAACAGCAGCAAGAAGAGGTATGATTCGGTTCTCTCTTATCATTTACTTCTTGAAGAGAAACTTACTCCCAAGGAAGCTCTTGATTTCATCAAGTCGGTTTTCTCAGTTGAGAGTCGTAACTTGGTTGTTGCTTGGTTAAAGTTTGATTCGATGTTAAAAATTGGAGGTCAGTTGGAACGTGAGGAGGAGATTGATATCGACGAGGTCAATGAGATTGCATCTCTCGTTGGTATGAAGGCCAATGAACTCCTTGAGAAGGCAGAAGCTTTCAAGGAAGGTGGAGTTAAAGGTAGAGCCAAGGGTCTAGCCACTACTGTGAAGAAAGGGCAAGTATCCTGGGAGGAAAAGTATGGAGAGCTTGTTGAGTTTAAAAAGGAACATGATCATTGCAGAGTACCTCACAAGTATGATGCCAATCCACAGCTTGCCGAATGGGTGCATCATCAACGTCAAATGTACAAGAAGGAGGAAAAGAGTGAGATCGAAATGGAGCGTATCGATAAGTTAAATGCTATTGGCTTTACTTGGGTGGTTCAAGAGACACAATGGGATGATAGATTTGATGAGCTTGTTGAGTTTAAAAAGGAACATGATCATTGCTTGGTGCCTAAAGGCTACAAAGCCAACCCTCAGCTCGCTGATTGGGTAAAAACACAACGTGAAATGTACAAGAAGAAGATAAAGAGTGAGATTGATTTAAAGCGTATCAAGCTGTTGAATGCTATTGACTTTGTTTGGAAACCAAATGAGTATAAGTGGAATGTGAGATTTGACGAGCTTGTTGCATTTAAAGAAGAGTTCAAACTCACGACTACGAAGCCAACATTCAGCTCGCTGAGTGGGTAAAAGTACAACGTCAAATGTATAAGAAGGAAAAGAAGACTAAGTCTGAAATGAAGCGTATTGAGAAGTTGGCTAGAGTTGGATTTGTATGGGTAGCGTCGGGACGCAACCAATACAGCAAGTAGTGTTGAGTCGAGACAAAGTGAGTTCCGTTTATTGTATTGGTACACTAATTGTATATAAAATTGCTTAATCTCGACACTTTGGGTATGCTCATTAATCATGCCTTGTTGAATATGCCAAGCACAAGACAAATCAATGGAATGGTCGTGACTTCAGTACATTGAGGAAGATATGGAAAGAATGCCCTTGTTGTAATCAACGGTACCAAAAGGAACTTAGAGTTGATTTAGCTACTGCGTTTGTATCTTATGTTGAAGGACAACATCCAGATGATCAAGGGATGCTTGTCACTGCTCTGAACGAAAAACTGATGTCGCTTGAAAGGATGGCAAAGAAGAATAGGTGTACTCCTCAGACCAGGCAGGAAGCAAGAGACACAGCAAATAAAATGCTGTCCACGTTTGAGCAGATGAAAAACGAAGAAGACCCACTTCCGAATCGAGTGCAGCACATTGAACCAAAGGTATACGGCTGTCTTGGCCGTATTGCTCTGGAAGAAGGGACGAAAGACAGTTTAAAGGAAGCCTTATCTCATTATGAGAAGAGCCGAGATCTCTGTCTTGTTTTGGGGCTCACTAATGAAGTTGCTTTGGCAGAATATAATATTTCTGTTGCCAAGGAAGAGTGTGAGGGCGTCTCCTCAATGAGCATCGAGAAGAAGGTGGAGCAATTACAGGAAGTGTATGATATGCGGCTCAAAAAACACGGAGAGGGGTCAACAAGTACTCTTAATGCTGGTTTATGCCTCACTAGGGATCTAATAAAGGCAGATCGCTTGGTAGAAGCTGAGAGTCTACTCTTATATTTGGCCACAGTAAGCAAACAGGTTCATGGTTCAGATCACTCAATGACTGAAAAGATACATTCAGAACAGAGACGTTTGAGTAGGAAATGCAAATCACACAGTGACAAACAACAGGGAAATGTTTGATGAAGCAGCAGCGTCGAGCGTAAATCTATCAGGTATCTATATTCTTCTTCGGGCCATCCTGATGATCGTTTTGTTTTGATTGTAAAGAGTTCAAACGTGTTTACGTTCTGAGCCGTATTTGAGAGTCTAGTATATTTAGTTTAAAAACAACTAAACCATCATAGACCATTCAAGTAGAATTTCATACTCTCCATTATCTGTGAGAAGGCATCAGGATGTTTGTGTGAATCAGTCCCCATTCCATAACTAAAGTAAGGAGCATACTTTTTTAGATTCAATTGTAATCTTCGTATCTCTGTATAGTTTTGCATAAGTGCTTTAATTGTAGGCCGAACATTCTTCACATCATCCTTTATCTCCACGACAAATGATCGATAGTCTACTTCATGCTCCGGATCGAGACTACCCGATCCCTTTGCCCACGGTAAAGAGTTTTCCATCCATTGTCCTCCCGGTTGATGCCAAGAGCGTGCATCTGGCTGACCCGCAACATGGGTAGGAAATGACAATACAACAGGTATACAACCCATCAATATCACATCAAAGAAGCGTTTCTGAGTAGGTGTATCACCTGGGAAACACGGGCAGAAGATTGATTCCTCATACATGTAAGTGAAGAGTCTACTCGGTGGTTTCTTATCTCGATTCATTACCCGTATAGCATAAGGTAAACCTCCCAAAGTATCGTTAGCAGCTGGCCAATTATTTTGAACTTCAGCCTATGCATGTCTGATGTTAGCATATCATTTCCACTAAAAAGCTCATTTGATATGAGCAATTCAAACACA
>Ga0214478_101148_pt1 | contig 13964 bp, 12 predicted proteins | sample M1_20Mar14CPVII9_2_FD_178001 | JGI IMG/M metagenome (GOLD analysis project Ga0214478, IMG submission 178001) | Marine eukaryotic communities from Monterey Bay, California, United States - M1_20Mar14CPVII9sort6BwellD7 | ecosystem: Environmental > Aquatic > Marine > Unclassified | place: USA...
AATTATTAGACACTGTAGGTTATAAGCTCAAAAGATACACATTCCCACGAGCATCTAACTACTGATTCCTATGTTGGTGCACATTTTAACCTACACGCAATAAAATTACTTAGAAAAATCCGCCTTCATTTTCACATTGCAATCACTTCATTTTATTGTCAAAATGATGCTCATAATTCTCAAGTTGCCCTACCCGCAATTACAGGTGAGTTTGATTGATGCCTATTGCAATAGTATATGTATGTTGATACTACTTGTGGCCTGTCGGCGGCGCGTCTTGTTTTTTTGTTTTATTTTATTCTGCTATTTTTCGACGATGGTACACCTCTATTGACCTATTGACTGTTCGAGCTCTATGCAATGTCATTGTTCTTTCTTTTGCAACGATATATTGGGGAAGTATATCTTTATTTGTTGTTTATGGGTGTGGTGAGATTGTTGGGCGGTCGGTGCTGTTATGATAATCTACCCCAACGAGGACCCTTCTTCCTCACATCATATGGCGCGGTATCCTAGGGCCTTCCTATTGTGGACGACCAGCTCGGACGTCGATAGTTTGCCTCTTCTGGCTCCTCTTTACGTTGTTACTAACCATATCTATATTCACTTTACCCCTTCTTCTTACATACAGCCGCCTGCTTCAATTTCTGCATACGAGGATACCGACAACCCTCCTTGAACTTACTCTCAAGTCAATATGTCTGATCAAGAACAAGAGCCTGAACTTCCCGGAGAGCCGGAGGAACAAGAAGATGTTGAAGCCAACGAGGAGGCTAATGATGGTAAGTTAGTGTAGCGTTAGACTTGAGTCGGATGTATCATATCATGTGTACCATAGTATAATATCAAAGATACTCACGACTTTTTGCATACTTATCTTTATCTCAATAGAGGAGGAAGTTGCACCCGACGAAGATGACGAGGAGGATGAAGAAGATGATTCTGATGATGATGGTGAGTGTATGTTCATCGCATTATAAGTAGCACAATGTCAAAGAATGTTCTCATACTTTTATTTGGTATCTTTCTATAATATTTCGACAGACGATGATGGCGACGACTCTGGTCCTGACATCTCGCTAGGTGACCTGGACAGTGCAGAGGACTCTGAAGATAGTGATAGTGATCAGCAGGCTGATAGTGATGACTCGGATGATGATAACGACTCAGCTAATGATGACGATTCAGATGGAGATCAGCAAGACAGTGATGACGATTCAGACGATGAAGATGAGATGCTAGGAACTTCAGCACTACTCGGCCCACCAATCGAATCTGATGATGAGGATGCAGCCCAGGAATTTGAGCCACAAGAGGAAGGTGAGAATGATCATGAGTTCGAGTCAGATGATGATGAACCTGCACCGAAGAAGCAGAAGACCGAAGAAGAGTGAACCTCATATTAGCTCCCTCGTATGCGTCATGATATGTTATGCTTTAATAGTCTGTCATCTATGTGCATAGCAACTCCTTAAGTTAGTTTGAGTATGTCAGTGTGATGCAACATTACTAACTATACTTAGTGTGTCGCTATTGAACTTCTTGTATCATCTCGTTTGAACATCCTTGAAAACAACGGGGCTGGCGAGGTCATCCTTTACAGTCAAAATATTGTTATCGGGACATATGGTTAGTTGAGATGACGGCTGAGATGACGGCTGAGATGACGGCTGGCTATTATATGATTATATGGTTAGTTGAGATGACAGCTGAGATGACGGCTGGCTATATAATATGATTATATGATTAGTAGTTGAGATGACGGCTGGGATGCGTGAAAACTCAATTTCACACCCACCTCTTTCATTCACAGCGGAGTTGACTTAGTTCTTGTCGCAATTGATCAATCTCAGCTTGCATTTCCTCGTTCTCAACATTCAATTGATCTATCTCATCTTGCTTTTCGTTATTATCTTCCACGAGACGATCAAATACGTTCATTTTGCAATCCTTACAGTCTATCATACCATTACAACATTCACGTAACCTGCAATCCCCACATCTTGTCGGACACTGATCATTGAAAAGTTCACTGTGCACACTAGTACACCAATTAACAATATTTCTTGCCCCTGGCCATCTATCTCTGTCTCTGCAACTATAACAGCTAACAACATTACACCCATCTCCGCTACACGTCTCCACACCCTCACATCCACTGCATACTATCTTATCGCAACTAGTGCATTTAACATATCCTTCGTCCCAATTGCATTGTAAGCACCGGTCGATAATATCACTACTATTCTCCACATTTTGTAATTGCAGAAGGTCTTGCAAATTATCATACTCAAAGTAAATACAGCGATTTTTCTCATTCATAAAAGCAAGATCGTGGCTATCAACAAGTTGCAAAATCCTCTCGCTGGGATTAATGTTACCGAAGGCACCAAACCATGGTACGTGTAGACGCTTAAATGAATTCCCATCTACCGCAAGAATACTATTGAGGATATCATACACAACTTCTTGCGAGAGTTGTGCATCAGTGAACATCACAGGGATCTCAATTTGACGAACAAGTCCTAAATCCAACTTTTCTAACACTACAGATCCTCTCAATGGTTCCAAGCCTTGCCCAACAATACCAAAACAGTGAGTAAGATTCAACCTTTTGAGATTGTTTTTGGCATCAATACATAACAGAATTGCAGCTAGGTCATCATCCGTCAATCTAGATGCTAAATCCTTGGGAAGGTCAATAAAATCTAGTATCTCCCACCCTCCACTATAATATTGGCTCATCTGTTGATCCAATCCATTTTTCATGTACTCATTTGATGATCCAATCCAAAACCGTGAATTCCTCAGTTGTGGTTTATAACTTTCATAACTAAACCCTCCGGGTAGGGGCATGATGTTGTTCCGAGGTCGATTCATCTCGGTATCCAATTCACTAAATAGTGTGTCCATCAAAGATTCATACGGTGAGTCATCTTCTACGGATGATATGATCGCTTTACTTGCAGTACTTGGATCTCCATTCTTCATTAAAGACACAGCTAGTAATGCACGGGATGTTTTGGGTAAATAAGTAGCAATTGATGATAAAATTTCACCTGTCAAATTGTTTATACCTATATTATTATGATGGGAAGATACCCTCCGCTTTCGTTTACTACCGACAGCCGCACTCATTTAATAATGTATATATGTATATAATAATAAAGCCCTGATAATCCTAAACAAATACTCTCGGGTATTAGTAGGGTCCTCGCATTCGCATATTGATAACCAACAAGATATAATTTATGGTTAGTTGAGATGGCGGCTGGCTATTATATGAGACGGTTGTTAGTTGAGATGAAGGCTGAGATGACGGCTGGCTATATTAAATGATTATATGGTTAGTTGAGATGACGGCTGAGATGACGGCGTCTCCTCTCTTGAGATAAGTAGTGATGACACTCTTCATAGATACCGTTTGGTCGCTAATTGCAATTATTTTATACCCGCATTGTTATCACCATCCAATCATCTTTATCTTCGATTTGCAATAGCTGATTGCAATTGGTGTCTATTGCAATCAACTCAGTAAATACTGAGCTGAGCATCCCCCCTATATCAATAGTATAACCTACACAAACTACTACAATGTCAGAACCAACAGCATTCCCCCGTGGTAAACGCAAGTCAACATCTACAACATCAGAAAAACCTTCTTCTAAAAAACGAGCAACATCTACTAAAGAACAACCATCAAGTAATAATTCTAAAGATAAGTCAAAAGACAAGTCCAAAGATGATTTTCTATTCGGTAATGATACCATAGATTCAACTATTCAACAACGTTCCTATGAACGTAAACAACAGCAATTCTCCTCCTCTAACCAAATTGATGGATACAACTCGGATGACTCTCTCTACAATGGCTCAAACAACAACCTCTCCTCAAAATCAGCTATCATATCATCATTACCACTAGGAGGAGGGGCAGTATTACCACCAACTACCACATCAACAGGTAAACGTATACCACCTAAAATTGAGGCATTATCCTTTAGTAAATTTCAAAAGGGAACAAAAGTCTTGGGATGTATTAAAGAAGTACATGCTGATTATGCATTAGTTAGTTTGCCTACATTGTTAACTGGTTATATTAAACGTAATCAACTTGCTAATGGTCATGGTGATATGGGTGTGGAGTTAACTAAAGTATTACCGGGTATAAATACAATAATGGCATTTTACGTAGTTGGTACTACTACTGATATATTATCCAAACGTCAACAACAACTTGCTAACAGTAGTTCGGGAGGAGCACTCACAATTAAAAAACGGCGTATAGAATTATCAGTATATCCTCAAGATGTTAATATTGGTTTACGATTAGATGAATATCTAACACCCTCTAAAGCTGTCTCTTCCGCAAGTAGTAGTAGTATGTCTTCTTCCCACGGCATTGCTAATGGTAATGGGCGAGGAGTTACTCAGACACAACAGCCAATGGTAATACGTGGTCAAATTATAAGTATTGAAGATCATGGTTGTTTAGTTGATTTAGGAAGTGGTGTACTTAACACTGTTAGTGGTGTTAAGCAGGCGTTTTTAAAGTTTGATAATATCGAGGGTGACTATGACATTATTGATTCAGATGATGCTAGTAGTGATGAAGAGAGTGGGGATGAAGAGGAGAGTGAGAATAAGGGAGGAGAAAACAAGGGAGAAAAGGGTGAAAAGAAGAAGGGAGGAAGGTACAAACATCAGCTTAATAAACATCGTATATATGATTTTACAATCCTCCCTTCGAACATTATCCACTCCACCACCTCAAGCTCTACCTCAAATCAACAACAACAAATATTATCAAGTATAATCCAACTAGGACTACCCACCCCAACAACACTAGCAACTCTCTACACTACATCTCAAATGATACCAACATTATCAACATTATTACCAGGACAATTAATATCAAATATACATGTCGAAAGTTTTGCAAAGAATGGATTATGTGTGCAGTTTAATGATGGATTATATAGAGGTTGTTTGGATGATGATAATTTAGGTGGACATCGTGGTATTGTTGAAAGTGGTAAGAAGAAGGATGGAAAGGGAGGAGAAGGTAGTGATGGAATGTGGTGGAAACATGTTTTCAAGGGGAAGTTTGCCAAGGTATGTTATTTTTGTCTCTGAGATTAGTTGTGCTTGGGCTTATTATCCTGACTGTTGCATGTGCTGTCTATGTTAAATCTCACACATCAATCTCCCTCATCTCTCTTGCCCAACCCCACTGCCACAGTTCACGGCACGTATCATAGCCATTGACACTACAACGAAAATTGTACGTTTTTCGTTAAATCCACACATCCTATCACTAAACGGTAAGCATGCCGCTTTATCATTTCCCTACAAGGTTGGTAGCATTATCAAGAATGCTAAAGTTATTCGTGTTGATCCGGGCATTGGTGCTCTGTTGGCCTTGCCTGATACAACCTCAACTTCAACTAACGAAGATGATGATGATGAAAGTAAGGAAAGTAACGAGATTATCAAGAAGAAGGAACTATGTCAAGAATTGGCATCAATTGTTGATAAGCAATTATCCAACAATCTGTTGAATAATGTTGAATACAAGAATGTGTATAGTAAGGTATCAACGGCATATGTACACATTTCTAAATCAATGGATCCAAATACGAAGGATGGGAAGAACAAGAAGGGAAGTAATAAGGGAGGAAAGCAGCAAGCGAAGAATAATCAACGTACATCGGAGGCATTATTCGCACGTCACTTCTCACTTAACACTACCATCAAATCACTCCGTATCTTATCAACATCGAATTTAATTGATGGTATTGCATCCTGTGCTACCGCCCCGAGTATTGTGAATGCACATGTATTAACTCACGCGGACATTACACCCGGGAAGATATACAAGGATGTTCCCGTAATACAATTATTAGATAGTGGTGGCGTATTAGTTGATTTAGGATTGGGTACCAAGGGTATTATACCATCAATGCATTTATTTGACAAGGCATCACATGGCAGTGTTGATACTACCGATACTAGTGGATATCGTAGTAAAATTCGTTTGGCAAAGTATAAAGTTGGTAATTTGATTACAGTACGATGTTTAACTGTGAATGTCAATACGAAGCAATGTGTATTAACTGCCAAGAAGAGTTTATTAAGTAATGATTTGAACAATCCAATCATTGACTATGAAGATAGTATTGAATTGAATCAAGTTGCTGCAGGATTTGTTTCCAAGGTCGATGGTACAGGGTTGACTGTTACTTTTTATAATAATGTTTATGGTCGTGTTACTTCACGAAGTTTGGCTGCCGAATTAGGTGTGGAGGATCCAAAGATGAATTATACTGTTGGTGATGTTGTGTTGGCACGTGTTGTAGATTGTGTACGAAGGAGGAATCGTCATGTTACCTGTGATGATGATACGTATTATTATCAATTGAAATTGAGTTTGAAAACTATTGTAGAGGACAAGACGAAGGAAGATGAGGAGGCCAATAATACAACACCCATGGAGGAGGGAGAGACTTTAGACAAGTCATCAGTGTCAGTGCCCCTTGCACCAGGATCAATCTTAATGCCCAAACGAATGAAGGTATTGCAACTTGTCAAGTGTTTACAACGTGATGATGGAGTCTTTTTACCAGGATATGCCGTGGTTGCCATCAAGTCAAAGTTCTTCACATCATCAACCAACAGTAGTACTTCTGGTGGTGATGCTGTGGAATGCAAGTTGCCATATGAACAGCTCCTCGATTCGTACGGTAGTGAGAACTTATCCAAGTCTCCGGTCGAGTTGGATGAGATTGCCAGTCGTCAATTAACTGTTGGAAAGCGTATTGATGCCGAGGCATTGATTTTGTCAGTACCTCAAGGCTATGATGCGTTGCCGGTGGTTACCCTCCGTCCATCTCTCATCGCTACAATGAAGAAGACTTCATCAACAGGCAGTAATGATGATCTGTCAATCATTTGTCCCACACCCAAGTCTAATCTGTTCATGAATCAATACATTCAAGGCTATGTCACCCGTATTGACTCTCGTTATGGAGCATTTGTACGCTTCCTCGATGGATTGACTGGACTAATCCCCAAACTCAAGAAGGGTTGTGACGAGCAATTGTATGACACCATCCTTTGCAAGGTAACTGCGTTGGATGTTACGGCAAGTCCACCAAAGATCCTGTTAAAGAAGGTCAAGGAAGGTGAGGTGGCAAAGAAGAGGAAGAAGGCCGAAGGTACAACAAAGAACAAGGCGGGTAACAGTAGTAGCCTAAGTGGGAATAGTGGTAACCAAATTCAAGTTGGTGATATCGTAGGCGATGTCAAGGTCGTTGATATCAACTTTGCTCGTGCAAAGGTATACCTCCTTGATAATCAAGACTCGTCCATTGTTCGTGCACGAATTCATGTCACAATGGCTGCATCTTTGCCCAGAATCAAGACTAAGCTATCCAAGAAGGAGAAACTTTTCATGGAAGAGCACAAGATTGGAAAGTGTCATCCATTCTATAATTGGAAGGTTGGTGATGTTGTAACCGATGTGAGGTGTGTGTCAGTTGACATTCGTGAAGGAATATCCTATGTTGAACTTGCCAACTTGACTGAAGGACCTGCTATGTCAAGTGTTGTTAGTGATCCAAGTCAGCTACCACCTGGCTCAATCGTGTCGTCAATTGTTACATCCATCTCCACAACACCCAGCTCTCATCATGGACTGTGGGTTCAAGTTTGTCCAGGTATATCGGGATTTATCCCAGCCTTGGAATTATCTACAAATGCAGATGAGTTGAATGATTTGCAAGCAAACTTCAAGGTTGGAAGTCGTATCGAATGTTATGTCATGGAACCATCAAGTAACAGCAAGAAGGCACATCACCGCCGCCATAGGATGCAAACGGATGAAGATCACGACGATGTTGCGAAGCAAGACCATCAAGCACTCGAACTATCCGTGCTTTTACTTTCAAACAAGGATGACGATAATGCTGATAATAACAAGCCACAGGCATTCAAGCCAACCAAACCCCAACGTGGAACAATTGTAGTAGGACGTATCAACACAAAATCAGCTAGGAAGCTTGGTCCACCCTCTCTAATGCTAAATCTACGTGGCACTGTTGTTGGTAGATGTTGTATTACAGAGTTGACGGATGTTGATAGTTGGGAGAATATGCCTTTGGGTAAAGAAGTCGTCTCCGCTCCAAAATCTGGGAAGGGACAAGCCCGAGTTGTGTCTTCTGATTCAGATATGGATCATGAAAATGATGGCGATGCCTCTGATGATGAAGTTGAAGCCAGGTAAGATTTTGTTTCTTCAAAGTTGTTTCTCTGGACATGGCTACTTGCATAACACGGAACGGCTTAGTGTTTACAGTCTCCAGGCTGTGAATCGATAGATTGATTTCATATCAATTGAACATGTGTATGTGCATACAATACTTTAATCAGGAGTGTGAAGAGGTGCATCTTCTCTCCACGAAGCGTCACGATGAAATCTTGATTACATTTTCCAATCGATATGTGTACTAACATTCTGTTGTTATATCTATCAACTTCTTTTGTCATGAAGCGTGGGACAAAGTAATGATTATCCGGATGGAAAGTATGTCAAATGTATCGTGCTTGGACCTTCCAAGACAAAAGGTACTGTAGAGTTGAGTATGAGAGATTCTCGTATCGATAAAGAGGGCGGTGTGGATAACAACGATTCCATCCCCAAGCCGAATGATATGGTACATGCCTACGTTGTTTCAACTACCAAGATGGGATGCTTTGTTCGTCTATCACGCTCGGTAGAAGGTCGTGTCATCTTGAAGGAATTGAGTGACGAGTTCATTCCCAATCCATCGGCCGTATTCCCTCCTGGTCGTTTGGTTGTCGGCAAGGTAAAGAGTGTCAAGGGACCATCTTCTAAGAAAGGTGGACGTCCTGCTGTTACAATGGTGGATATGGATATGCGAGAGTCGGTACTTCTTTCTAGTGCCGATCGCATATCTCTTGATGACGTCAAGGTAAACTCAAAGTATACCGGTGTGATTACAAGAGTCGAGAGCTACGGTGTCTTTGTCCGTATTGATAATAGTGATGTTAGTGGACTTGCTCATGTATCAGAGTGCAGCGATAGTTATATCAAGAATATATTCGATCTGTACAATCCCGGTGACTTTGTCAAGTTGGTTGTTATCCAGATGGATAAGAAGCAGAGTCGGTTAGCATTCAGTCTAAAGGCAAGCAACTTCGATGACTCGGACGATGATAGCAGCAGTAGCTCGTCGAGTGATGACGAAGAGTCGAATGCGATGGAAGTTGATAGCGATGGTGAAGGAGATGACGACTCAATCGATAGTGACGATGAGAACTTTGCAGCCAAGCTGGCTAAGAAGATGGAAGCCGATGGCGAGGAAGATAAGATGGAAGTTGACAATGAGGATGAGGATTCGGATGATGATAGTAGTAGTGGTAGTTCAAGTGGTGAAAGTGATGGCGAGTCTTCTGATTCAGAAGATGATGACGAAGAAGAGAATGCAAAAGTCAAGGCCAAGATCAAGTCGTCTTCAAGTTCAATGGCAATGGATACCAATGTTGGATTTGACTGGGGTTCGACTGCCAAGCCTACCAAATCTAGCAAGTCGACCGATTCTTCAGATGACAGTGACGACTCTTCTTCATCGTCCGAGGAAGAGAGTGATAATGAAGATGCTGATACTGACATTAAGAGCAGTCACAAATCTCGAAAGAAGGCAGCTGCTAAACGAAGAGAAGAAGAGGAGACATCTCGTAGGGAATCTGCTCTTGCTGATGGAACTGCGGATGAAACACCTGAAACATCTGCCGACTTTGAGCGTCTTGTAGCTTCCTCTCCTAACAGTTCCGAGGTGTGGATTAAGTATATGGCCTTTCATCTTTCACTAGCAGATATGGATAGTGCTCGGAAAGTTGCAAACCGTGCATTTGAACGAATTGAATTCCGTCAAGAAGGAGAGAAGGTGAGTATGTTTCTCTTATATGTGATCTTGTTTTGCCCATTTACACCGGCACACCTCAATCTCATCCTTTGAATTCCTACTTCTATGACTTTTTAGCTCAATGTCTGGACAGCTTTGCTCACATTAGAGCTCAAGTATGGAACGGATAAAACGTTAAATGAAACTGTTGACCGAGCTTGTCAACAAAACAACCCCAAACAAGTGTACCTGCGAGTTTGTGAGCTACTTGACAAGGAGGTTGATGCAGCTACATCGGCTAGTGGATCAACAGATGTTGATACTGCTACCAAACGGGCAGATGAGATGTTCAAGAAGATGTGCAAGAAGTTCAAGAGCAAGAAACAAGTTTGGATTGCACACTTTCAATACTTGCTCAAGGGATCAAGGCATGAGGAAGCACATGCTCTTCTCAAGAGATCTCTTCAAAGTCTGCCCGAATATAAGCATGTTGAGGTTATGCAAAAGTTTGCACAAATGGAGTTTGAGTTAGGCTCTCCTGAGCGTGGTCGTACTATCTTTAATGCGTTACTTCTCAAGTATCCAAAACGTATGGATTTGTTGTTTGTTAACATTGATAAGGAGGTGAAGAACGGAGACATTGCCAAAGCTCGGGCTTTGTTTGATAGTGTGGTTAATCCTGTTAATCATGACCGCAAATTCAAGTTCAGTGATAAGCAAATGAAGAGCCTATTCAAGAAGTGGTATCGTATGGAGGATGAACATGGTGATGAAGATAGTCAGGAACAAGTGAAGGAGGAAGCAAGAAAGTTTGTGTCTAAAGACAAGTAAACCTTAAGATATTGTAAATGTAAAATAGATAGAGATTAACCAAATCTCTCCAAACTCCGATGGACCTTGTGCAACTCAGTTGTACTACTTGCCAAGAGGAAAGACTTTAGTATCAACCACTAGGCCTACCGTATCTGGTAATGCTGACATCAGTGCAGGCGGATCCAGTCGTCAACTCTCGATCAGCATGGGCAAGGAAGTTATCTCCCGCCCTTTGGTAGATCAAGGAGATGACTCTGCCAAGTTTGATCTCAAGGTTGGAGTGATCCCTGTCTCTGATCCTTGGGATGATAAGGAACTTTGGGAGGATGTTAAGTTGAAGGCGATGCCCAATTCAGCTGCTCGTGTTCCTCAAGCTTTCAAGATCTCAGCGACTGCCGTATTTGCAGCTCTTGTCTTGTTTTGGTGGTAATATCCCAACCTATTGACACTTTTTGTTTAGAGAATGAAGTGTGCCTATGCCTCTGTTATTGGCAAGGATACACTGGATCATTTATTCGACAGTTGTTGAGTCAGCAGTTGTATTTATGTGTTGACCAGACTTGTTTGAAGTGAAAGTATTGTGTACTGGGGGGAGACTCGTGTTCAGATATTAAACAAGAGCCCACATGTGCCGATAATACATTATTGTTTTGATTGAATATTAACTTGGTAAATTGTAAAGATGAATTGTTTTGCCACATCTGATAGAGTTTGTTAGTATTTCATCATCTATACATGTATTCTCAAATATTCACACAATGAATAACTTACACGATACTCAAAGCATTAGTTAACAAATGCAGTAACATTGTGGCAATAATACAATCGTCTAATAGTATCATCAATCTCCTATAATAATATCGTCCAATCAATACTCTACGAAATCAAAATGCTCCTTGAAGGCACTCAAATTCTGAGATGCTGCCAATGGTAACAAATCCCACTTCTCGTCACAAGTTAATGCAATCCTCAAATAACTCCAGACATGTCTAGCCTCCGGATTAAGACTTAATGTTTGCAAGTAACATCGTGCCGCTTCTGAATAGTTGTGTAGATTGGAATGTGAGATTGCCATGTTTAGCCAACCTCTTGCGTATTTTGGTTTGAGACTTAACGCCACCTTATACAACGGTAAAGCCTCATCTGATCGATTACCATTGGCAAGTGTAGCACCAAGCTTATTCCTTAATTGATAATCCTTCGGTCGGACATCAATGGCACGTCGGAAGGCATCAACGGCGGCATCATAATCTCGACTAACATTATATACCACACCTAATGCCTCATAGACATCGGCAGCGGCATCATCAGTCCGATCATACTCCAAGGCACGCAATAGTAATCGTTCAACGTCACGCATTTCAATTACAGTCTGAGCTCTCATCTGTCGTGCTGACCTATTATCCCCATTAAGTATTTCCTCTTCGACATTGGCAGTACCATACAAATCTTCCTCTTCCTCATTCTCCTCCTCCTTACCCATCTTCTTACTATTGGTAGTATCATCAACCATACCAGCATACAATGGATGGTTCGCAACCCAACTCTTCAATGTCTCGACAGCCTTTTCATAATCTAATTCATTCACATATGCCACACCCAATGCCAATAACGTTTCGGGTGAGAACGGGTCACGTTCTAATGAATGTAACCAACAAATTATTGCCTTTTGATCTTCATCATTCTCGGTATGACATTTCCCTAGCATACGCCATGCGTCGGCATGTTCTGAATCTATATTGCGTAATGTTGATTCAAAGCATAGTATTGCTTTTGAGATGTTACCCTCGTTGAAATTTTGTATGCCTTGTTCATATAGATTGTCGGGATAGGATAAGTTTTGGGGTGGTATGTCAGTTGTTGCGGTGGTGGTGCAGCCATATGTTCTACTTGCTTCGGAGAATTCATATTGTTGTGGCTCGGCAGCTGTATTGTTGGTAGCATCACCAGTAGCTGTAGTACTAGCCTCTTCGGTATACATTCCTCCCATATTACTAACATCATACTCTTCTTCTACATCCTCGTCGTCAAATTCATTAGCATATTCGGCCTCAGCATCACGCCATGCCTGTGCTAACCGTTCTATCGATGCAGCCTCTGTTATACCCTCATGATTTAATTGCTCTTCTTCACTAACTGTTGCTACATCATCTTCTTCGTCTTGATAAGAAGCTTGAGCTTGAGACGAAGCTTGATTTGTTGAATTTTGATCTCTTACTTTTGAAGCAGATGCTTTTTGCTTTTTCATCATTTGCTGTTGCTGTTGATTCTTTTGATGTTGTACCATTGCAGCCATTTGATGTTGTTGCATTTGAATTTGTTGTATCATCATCATTTGCTGTTGTTGTTGCTGTTGCATTATCATTTGTGGTGGTGGCTGATGCATGAGTTGTGCTTGATGGTGCATATGATGTGGATGTGAATGTTGTATCATGTGATTGTTCATCGGGGAGGACATGTGTTGTGGTATGGATTGATGTATATTATTTGAACTAGAAGATGTAGAGACAGCCCATGCACTGTCCATTTGATTATTCATCATATAATTTGTTGACTGTGGAAGAGGCTGATGTGAGTTTATCATAATAGCATTAGCACCACTTGATTGGTTGATACCGCCGCCAATACTCTCCATGGGAGCCAATGGCATTAAACTTTGACTACCTCCTCTTGCAACTCCTCCTCCGCCATTGACAACGCCACCCATTGATGAAGATGTAGCAGCAGTACCACCCAAGAAATTTCCAATTGCACGAGTTGCAGAGGTTGCCGCAGATGATATAGCATTACCACCGACGGCGCCATTGCTACCCTGATTTAGTGTAGATGCAACAGCTGATTGAATGACACGATCAATGGCCGTGCCAGATGCTGAACAGTCCGCCATTGTTGAGTAAAGTATGTATTGCAATCACACAGCTACTTAGCAAAGATCAGTGAAAAATGAAAGTTATATGAAATTTTTAAGAGTCGATCATGACCTATGATCAATCTGTTGCATTCATTCCATTCACAATATACCTTCTGGTGGTAGGTATTATTAACAAATATCGATTGGTGTAACAACACTCACATACTGCAGTATTACTCATCTCGTTTTCTTCTCTTGGTGGTGGTCTCTTATCATGGGTATCCTTTTCGGTATCTTTGCCTTCTTTTTTAACAACACTACTCTTATTTGGGTGTATAACTAACTTTGAGTAGGAGTAGAAGCTCATCCACCGA
>Ga0214478_101152_pt1 | contig 13905 bp, 10 predicted proteins | sample M1_20Mar14CPVII9_2_FD_178001 | JGI IMG/M metagenome (GOLD analysis project Ga0214478, IMG submission 178001) | Marine eukaryotic communities from Monterey Bay, California, United States - M1_20Mar14CPVII9sort6BwellD7 | ecosystem: Environmental > Aquatic > Marine > Unclassified | place: USA...
GAGAATATTATTGAGAGGATTGAAACAGGAAATCCAAAGGAAAGAGAAAGGCCTGCACTTCCTCCATTTCCAAGGAGTAATCGGAATAGGAGAGTATTGTATAAAGGATGTAGTTGTTCCTGTTGCGCTTGGGGTCAAAACTTCTGGAAAGTCAGCATTTGTTAGTTTTACATGTGAATAGAATCATATTTGATTGTCTTTGCCCACATGTACTAACAGAAATTACTCTCTCTTCGTCTTCACCACTTCTAGGGATTCGAAGGGCAAGACTAGGTATCTTCAAGTTAATAGCAAATATGATTCACCAGAGAAGAGGTGATTCATCAGAGGAGATGTATAGCTGTATATAAGGTTAGAGAAGATGACAGGTTATAAGAATGCCTTAAGGGATAGTAGATTTGTAGTGTGTGTCAATAATTATTTAAATGTTAGTTTATGAATCATATTTTTTCCTTAGTCTCGTCAATACTATCTCCGCTGAAGTCAAGGAATGCATTCGTCGCTGCCGCGGCTACAATAAGAGATGCACCGGCCAGCCCCATCCCTCCTAGTGTTTCCCCTAGCAGTATATTGGCAAAAATAGCACCATACACTGGATCCATTGCATAAATAACACTTGCACGCTCAGCCGAGATATCCTTTGATGCCTTTGACTGTATAAAGTTTGCCAGTGCAGTGGTTACTCCTCCAAGATATATGAGTGGTATAGGATGTGATATTATTGTAGACCAAGTCTGTTGGAATGTTTGTTGTATTGTAAGTATAATTGCATCAAAGGAATCTGCATCAATGCTTTGGTAGGAAAGACCAAATGTCCAAATAGCCGACAACAAAGCCACAGTCCATAAATTTGCTGCATTCAACTCAGCAGAGTTTGGAACTGCTTTCGATGCCGTTTCCATTCTTAAGATGAACAGAGCCGAAGAACATGCTGCTGCAATACTCCACAAGTCTCCAACTGTAAAGGCCATTTCCAATCCATTACCACCTGTATTGTTGTTATCTAGTGCTAGCAATGCCGTACCACCAAACGCCACTACTGCCGAGATCCATGTACTTAATTGTATTCTCTTACCAAAGATAAAGTATGAAAAGAATGGTACAAACTTGACATTTAAATATAGTAGGAATCCAGATCGTGATGCAGTAGTTGTCTCTAAGCCAATCGCTTGGAAGGCAAATCCTAAAAACATATAAAGTCCCAACTCTATTCCATATCTCCAAGCAAGTCGTATAGATTCTCTATCAGACGTATCTATTGTAGATTGTTTTGATAATATTTTGTCATTATTTCTGTTTATACCTGGCGTATAGGGTGATGCCAATAGAGCAGCCAAACTAAATCTGGCCAATGTAAAGTATGCTGCATTACTATCTCCAGAAGAGAGCACACCTTTTATCACAGCATGTTGAGTTCCCCATATAACTGCAACCAAATTAAGTAAAATTACTGATTGTATAGGTATACCAAATAGTTGAGCTGATGGTGGTAATGGCTCTGATATTATATTATTGCCGCTGTTGGTAGAAGTAGAAGTAGAATTAGTAGAACCCATTTCCAATTGATAACTGGTATCCTCAATGTATATATCATCTCTTTCCTCTTCATTGTCTAATAGTAATATATCTTCCGATGATGATTTATCTTTTGTACTTGAATACAAAGCCTTTGTTCTTCTTCTCCAACAGCTAATAGTTTGTTTTCTTAGTATAGTAGGTCGTTCATAAGGTTTGTGAGATGGCTCATTAAGATTCAATCCACGCAATCGCAGTTGAGATGTCGGGACATATGCATATGCACCTATCATATTATTGAATGATACAAGTACAAGCGTATATAGGAAGGATAATCTCGGTATTACCATCATAATACATCGTCGAGCAGAACAACATACAACAACAAGAAATTTGAGAGTGTCGACCGGTATCCTTTTAATGCAAAAGTGTTATTACTATTATTATATTGAATATATGGAGGCATCTACTTCCCCTGTTTTCTAATCGATTGATACTACACAATACAGAAGTTTGATATTGCCTGCATATAGCCCCTTCTTCATTTATTTTTTCAATTTGTGGTGGTCCGGTTCTGGTACACTTTTCTCGCCTTCTTTCGGCAGTCGGCATTATCACATTGTCGCGTGTTTGGAGATGTTTAGAGGTTTGGTATGGACTATCTTATCATTCATTCATCATGTGTATTGGGTTGATAGTATCATAGTTATAATTTGCAAGTGAATGAGGCATCGCAGTCACCACAAACCCATCATCAAATTGACGATATTACTTTATATTGGAAATTTCGCTATTCACTATCATCTTAGGGATATAATACATGCAAAACAGTATGCATCTATCTATCAATATAATCGGTGATGCATTCGCAGATATCTATTGCTATCTCGAAGGAGATATGCCATCACGCGGTGGAGATGCTCGTTTAACTCAACCCATACACAAAGTTCCTGGAGGAAGTGGTCTAAACACAGCAACACATCTTTCTTCTTTATTTAGTAACTTTGGAGTCAATGATACATCAAATATCAATCTTCAGACGGCGATCAATGAGAATGATGAATATGGAAAGCTACTTTCAAATCACTGCCAAAAGCACAACATTAGGTTGATTAATAGACGAGTATCAGATATACCTGCATGTTTCTTTGGCACCAATGAGTCTATGCAATCAAACAACGAAGCAACATCAACCGGGCATTGTGCAGTTATAGTATCAAAAGGTGAAAGATCGTTCATGACTCACCTGGGTACTATTAATGACTTTGAAGGTGAACACATTCTTACAAACTTTCAAGATCTTGATAGTAAAAGTAATACTAATACCTCCGTGCGTCAGCATGCACATGTAGCCGGTTTCTATAATATAAGCGGGTTTTGGGATGGCAAACTCAAAAGCAAGTTGGAAGAAATGCACAAAGCTAATCAAAACATGACAATATCGTTAGTACCTCAGCATGATGCTACCGAGCAATGGGATGGTGGACTGCTAGATCTATTAGAACACATTGACTTCTTAATCTTGAGTGAAGTTGAGGCAAAAGGTATATCAGACTACAACAATACAAGTGACAACACTAGTCAATCAGATCTCTTAAACCACATTGCTAGCTTCTTCGAGGCATACAAAGTAAATGTTATAGTAACTCTTGGGTCGAAAGGAGCTGTACATATCTACAATGGAAGTATTATACATCAACAAGAAACAACACCGATTACAAGCCCTGTCGATCCGACTGGGGCTGGCGACTCCTTCGCTGCAGGTTTCCTTTATGGTTATCTAAGCTGCAAGACAAAAGAAGATACAGATAAAGACTCAAACGAGATGATAAAACTTGGTATGAAATATGGTTGTGCTGTTGGTACTAGTAGCATCATGGTTCAAGGAGCGAGCATTCCGCCAGAGCGAGATAGTATAGAAAAGATTCTAGACAGTGTACCGCAATTAAAGGAGTCAAAAGGTAATGCAAAGCGCCAAAAGATAAGTTAGAGTTACTTCACACATTTATATTAATACAATTAGATATGTGTTGTATGTCCTGGAGCGCAACATCGATCAACAAATAAAAAGGTATACTTATTAGTCCATTCCAAGATATTCCAGCGTTGCCACCAATACCACACTAAGAGGGAACAAAGAGAAGATAACAATAGCTGTACCCAGTGACATTTTATCCTTCAAAGCTACAACTCCAACCAAAAATTGTACCAAAATTATTGATATTGTCTCTGCTGAATACTGCCACGCTAATCCTCTGAAGTATATAAGTGCCATAAATATAGATAGGCAAAAGGTATTGTTCATTGATGCTGCTCCCTCCAGAGCTGTTAATGATACCGTTATTGTTTTGCGTGTCTTCTTTTGTGCATAATATTGACTTGCAATTACTTCACTAGCATTGGATGCCAGCGGTGCAAGTATAAAGGATACGTAAAAGGCTGGTACTCCGACGCGCTCTGCTGTTACCGATAAAACATCAACCATTGGGTCTGAGAATAACAGTACCATTGCAGTCCCAATGAAGAGCATTGTGAATGCACGACGTTTAATTGCTGTCTGTTGAGCTTCAGGAGAGAGATGAGTAAAATCCTCTGGTACTTCTTCTTCCTCCTCTTCGTCGCCACCTTCATCGTCATGAAAAATATGGTCTGCAACAGGAGCAATATGCATCGACATTGCCCTTTCACTACGTGTTGATGTATCCAAATCTTCCTCTTCTTTATCACTCTCATGAGTGTCAGCTTCTGTGATTATGATATAACATGCCGCGATGAACTCGTCATAATCAATTGTATTGCTTCCATCAGCATCAAACTGTGAGAAGACTCTGTCAAGATGATCCGATTGGATTGTTTCATGAAAATCAGTCAAGAAGAGACTAAACTCTTTCTTCGATAAAGTACCATTACCATCTTGATCATATCCACGGAAGGCTTCACCCAATATACCCTTTAATAAGTCTACAACTTCAGCTGATGGCTCCAATGGTAGCTCTCCAGAATCGAAGCTCTTATTAAGTGGTTGGTTCTCACCAGCTAGCTCTTGTTGACTTACTCTTCGGTGCATTTCCTTCTTTTCTAGATCCTTCACCTGTTCTGCCAAAGCTCCTGATAGAGACATTGCGCCCTTCTTCAAACTTTCTTTAATAACTGCAATACGCCGAAGTTTGTGCGCGGTATCATTTGACATTTTCACTTGTGTATACATATATGCAATAAAGAATACGAAACATACAACAAAGCCTGATAACGCCCAATTATGCTCCCCATCTGATACTTCCTGACGATCACCGTGTAGAAAGAATGCTGGAATCTGTATAAGAAAGTATGGCAATGTAGTCAACATCATCATTTTCGCGCCGTGATTAATCTCAGGAGTGAATGCAACTCCTGAAGTGTTCAATGATTCACACACTCCTCCTTCCTTCAACTTTGGACTGCCTTTGTAGTTTGGTTCATTGTCTTGTCCAATAAAATCTACTCTTCCATAATATACAGACATTGCCCAAGGCACAGTAAGTAACATGATTGTACTGCCTGCCAAAGCTCCTACACCTACGGACAATGTCTCTTGCGCCTTATCAACATCACCCAACCCCGAGAATAACATTATAGCACCATCAGGTACTGCACCTAATAGAGGAAGGACTAGAGAAGAAATATTGTATAAGTTGTTGATTTGATATACCATTGAAAATCATTTATTGTAAGCAAAGCATTTGCACAACCATCCCTCTTACCTACACCTCCAACAAGACCAGCAAGAGACGGTACCAGTAGCAGGAGATCGGATCCTTCTGATATCAAATTAGATGCAAAGTATAGAACATAACCATAAGATATCAAAAGCCATGCTAGACCGGTGGTGCCTACCTCTTCGGGATTCTATATCATTGTATGAGTATGGATATGTTGCAGAGAGAATAAACATTCAGATATGCAGTGAGAAAATAGGTTAGTACTTTCTTTCAGAATTAATACATGGTACAACAACCTAAGACATAACGAAGCAATTTGAGAACACAACAAATTATATCTTTGTTCACTTACAATTGATGGGATGCCCATGTCGTTATATCTAATTTCATACAACAACAGATTAATATGAGGCAATTATGATGCTTTTGAGTTATGGCAACGAGGCAGAGTTGTCTACGATACTAATCATCCGGTTGAGAGGCAAGTCTAAATCGCATCACTCTCTAAAGATTTTAAGAAGGATACTAAAGGTATCCTGCAGTAAATCTCTCTACATGTACGCATGCAGTTGCTTGACTTGCAAGCTGCAAGAGGCAACTCCCTGTCTAGACTTATGATATGATATCTTCAAGTAATGAAATCTATAAGTTATTAGTAATCCTATCAACTCTCTAAAATAGGAACTCTCAAAACCCCAACATCAATAATCTAAATCAATACACAACAACATATAAACGACTGACAACAATTGCTTGATCCACAAGCAACTTAAAGCCAGTAGTCTAATGAACAGCGGCCCAATTTTGAACCATCATCTTAGATACTGCTGTTAATGCATGACGTGATAATTCCTTGCTTGAATGATCAACAAGCTTCAACACAATATCCTTTGCGCCGAGACTCCTTGCAATTGATCGGCCGTTGGGATAGTGACGTACGAATTCACCAATATCATAACATGCAATTGCTTGAACTTCTTCATCGTTACTGGCAGTCAATGCAACAAGCATCTGTTAAAAGAGATATAGTAAGTATGGTCAGTTATAGATTCATGAGAAAGCAAGGGAAACATACATACAACACAAACTTACCTTGACAACGAAGAAGTCTCCATCTGGTCCTTCAAACTTTGTAGCATTTTCTTTAAAGAACTTTTCCGAATGGAGAAAGCCCCATTCAAGACTACCTGATTGAACTTCAGCAAGGTACACGTCCCAAGTACTCATCTCCTTGAAGTTTTCATGAATCAGTTTGTGTAGCACATCTAAGTCATCCACAATGTCTGGATCAGTCCATTGACGCTCTCTCATTTGATCAATATACTTCATCAAACCACATCCAATCATTTCATTTAGAAATGTAGATCCGGTCACCTCCTTTTTCGCCGATGGACCTGGGGCTGTCTCAACTGTGCACTGAGCCAATGTACGTAATGCCGACAGTGCAACTCTGACTACCTTTTCTCTAGGAGCACTAGAGACCAAGTCTACGAGAGAATGCACAGCATGATCCCGTGCAAATGTAGCCCGAATAGTATATGAACCATTGCATTCATAAGTGAGAGCCCAAATACAAAATGTCAATTCATATAACTGTTGTACAGTGGCATTACTTTTCCCTCCTTTGGCACCATTGCGCAAGTGTCGTGCGAGGTAACCAATACCTCCACTGTTGGCAAACCTAGAACGAGCCTCAGGACAGCCCATGATTGTAGTGAGAGTGGGTGTGACCAATGAGAGTGATGAGGAGGATGACGATTGCAGTTGAGATGTGATCCATGAAATAAGTGCCTGAAGAGGCTCCTCAACAGACACATGGTTAATTTTGTGAGATCTATCAGTTGAAAATCGCTGAGACGGAACTCCAGCCATGAGAATGTATGCAAGGCAGTATGCAGCACCGCCTGGTATAGTTACAGTAGAGTGAGGATAAGTTAGAAGACATATTAAAACATACATATTATAATGTGAAGTCAATCAAAACTCACGTTGAGCAAATGCATCACCAGATCCACCTAAATGTAAAACCCGTAACAGTGGTCTCCACTCATCAATTAAACTTCCATCCTCGTCATTATAAAATGTTGATCCCATAGAAACTTCACTACCAATCTTCTTATCCTTTAAACAAACTACAATATCATATAACTTTGTAATAGCATAATGTGTAACAACTCCCATAGGGTCAGTGTATAGTAATTGAAGTGCCTCATCTTCTGGTAGTAATCCCTTAACGTGTGAAACTTTCGATGAAGGACCACTGGCACCACTGGCCTCGGAAAGTACCTTCAATACTACTTTAACGTATGTTGTACTTTCCTCATGATTGTTGAGTGTATAATCAATAGGGTTGGCCTCAGCCGATCGCAGTATCTGTTTCTCCTCATTGGATAGACGGAGCTTTTGCATAGGATCCCATTCTATACCGGCAAAAGCATGTGTTACTGGTGATGGTGGTAAACTCGACATGTTTCTATAATTTGTTTGTGTTATTTTTATTTAGTAATAATTGCAAATACCTGTGAGAGAGTAAATAAACGAAAGAGATTAGGATTCAGATATATGATGTACATAACATATGAGATATATAGAGCACAATCTTTTTCTATTGCAAAACAATCCAACATTGATCCACAACACACAACCAAACATATACAACAACATTGCAATGTGGTGTCGGTGCACTAATTCTCCCTCGAATCACCAAAACCGCCAATTAGTGATGCAAAAACATAATAAAAACGATCAATACCAACCACCACAAGTATAAATACACTCACCAACACACTGCAATTGTATAACTTATGATGCAAACTCCACGCTATTAGCTCAACTCTCAACGGCCGAGTTGTTTTTCTTTGTTGATTTTGTTCGCCTCACTCAGTACAGGGTTTTACACTAATATTTATTACACATGTAAGCATGTAAGGATTAGGTAACAACCTTCCAGTATAACTCTTTCAATAGAATTGATTCAAGTAAGTAGTTTCAGTGATGAGGAGGGCCTTCAAATAGAGAGAGAGAATGAGAGGTAGAGGAGTATATCGAGGACGCGGAAGAGGTAGAGGATACACAAGAGGTGGCGGTGGCGGCAGCGGTAGATCATCATATCATACAACAGGGTACAATAAACACATAAACAAAAAATGGGTGAGAGAATCTCCTAATGATGATGATTACAATGGTTTAAAGGAGGGTAGTACATCAAGCACTGGTTATCCTATAAAATCAAACGCATCTATATCAACAAACTCTATAACAGAAGTTAATAAATCTACTGCAAGCACATATAAATGGAAGCGACAATCACCTGATCTATCCACAAACTCACTAAGGGACAATATTACAGGAGCTTACTCGATGGGAATAAAAGTGGCGATAAACGGAAGGTGTCCTCGGGGGACACTTGAGGACACCTTAAGTGTCCCCCGAGGACACTTCGGCAGCTAGAGGACACGTAGAGGACACTTGAGCTGTCCTCTATTGTCCTCTGCTGTCCTCTGGAGGACCAATACTATATAGGTAGCAAAAAGAAATCAAATATCAACACTTATTATCGGCTTGTGTGCTCATCCAGCGCTGATCACTTCTAATGACATAACTCCTTCTCAACGCATCAACGACGACTGCACAACACAAGAGACAAGGTTAAAGATCATATGTGATGTGTTTGGTTGTGCTTGTATTAACTATTCTTTACTTTTACTTTTCTATTGTAATTGTATTTATTCATTGGTTGATCCGAGACGAGATGCAATAACCAGCGCTGATAGTTGTTGATAATATTTTGTGCACATCTTATGTATTTTTGTATTTATCTTGTCGATCCTCTCCCTTTGTCGATCCCCTCCCTTCACGAATACCCAATATTTACTCCGTTAACGCGTTAGTGCTTTATAATGAGTTGGACAGGTTACTACTCTTCCAGCGCCCCCTACTACCTCCACTTTAACACTAATCCGTTACTAGTTGCTACAAACAAATTTGTATTTTGCGCTGGTGAAAACATAGTCATCGGCGGTCGTAGTGTGTAATATCCCGCCACCGATCTGATGAACTAAATATGATCGTTAACTGCTTATTACGCTTTTATCTTCACTTCATCAAATCCTAATTGTCCTCAACTGGAGGACACTTTTCCTCTGGGGGACAGCAGAGGACAGTAGAGGACACTTGGGGGACACTTAGAGGGCACTTGAGGACAGATCAACTGTCCCCTGGGGACACTTTAGCGATACCATATACCGTTTATCGCTAAATTTATTCCCATCGAGTAAGCTCCAGAAGAACAATCAAATGAAGTGGCAAATACTGATACTATTGTTGACGAAAAGACTACAATTAAAGCGGATTCTACACATACAAATGATATAAATATAATAAAACAGAGTGCCAGTGCGTCGGCACAATCTAAAAGTTCTTCAGTAAACAAGTCTAATTCATGGAAACGACAATCATCATCAATAGATGATGATAGTAGTAATAGAAAGCATGCGGTATTTGCACACAAGGGATATAATTCATGGAAACGCCAGAAAACTGCATCAGAAATGAAGATCACTCCAAGAAAAAATGAAAGGGTACCACCTATTCATAATAGAAAACGAAAGCATACTGGAACATCTGGACCTCGTCGGATTAATCTATCAATCTCAAAAGAGGAAGATGGTGCTTCAGATTCTGAAGACGAATCTTCAACAAACAACATTTCATCGCAGAAAACATTGACAGACTTTTGCTATCAGGATACAGGTAGAGGAAGGGGTGGAAGAGGAGTGATAAGAGGCAGAGGTCGGGGAAGAGGTAGAGGAAGACCAACAGTAAAGGGAAACATTGGCCTTGTTCGTGTTCAAGATAAGAATCTTTCTAACACACCAATATGTCCTACATTTCGACGAGGTATGCCATGCAACGATCCTAAATGCAAACTACGACATGATGTGGCGACTGAAGCATCAAGGCCAATATGTGTCTTCTTTCAACGCAATGGTATGTGCTCTAAAGGTGATGACTGTCCCTTTCGTCACATCAAAGTGCCTTGGAATGTAGAGATATGTCCAATGTTTCAAAAGGTAGGATACTGTGAGGATGCAAACTGCGTATTAAGACACGTGGATGCAAAGAAATCTTTGTCTTGAAGCTTCAGGGTGAGTTGTTCTTCTCTTTAACTTTATTGATTACATGTTTTCCTAACAACAGTATATGATGAATGTGTGTATTGAAGAATACTGTCTCTAGCTATTTGTGCACCCAATAATCCTGACAAGGTAAGAAAATTTGTCTGATGATTATGAACAATATGCATAAAATAAAACAAAAAGAAAGAAATCAACCTTATCTACATTAAAGTAATAGAGTAAGGCCCTGGTTTCACTAATCCTTGACGATAAAGACCCGATACAGCCTTCTTGAATGCAGATTTACTACTTCCTGGAAATATCTCATTAATCTCCTCCGGAGAAGTCTTATCTCCAACATTTATTGTCCCTTCCTCTCTTAATCGTTCTAGAATCTGTTCACCCAATTCTTGAGCTTTTGCTTTACCTCCAGGAGGTCGTAATGATATATCCAACCTCGTCTCAACTCCCTTCTCACTAATGTTTTCAACATATGCCGGCAAGATCTCATACTTTACAACATCAACCATATCTCGGCTTTTTCGAAAGTAATCAATTTCTCTTTGCAATATCATTCCTCTTCCTAACGCTGGTTCATTTTGATTTATGCAATCCTTATTATCATGAGAGTTGTGAGCAACAACATCTACAGAAGCGCCCAATGGACCAAAGTATATAATCTCTACCATAACCTTATCTCCCCTCTTAAACTCTGGCATAAAATCTATATCATCATCATCTTTTGCGTGTAAATGTATTGATTTGCTGATATCATCAATAGTAGAGAAATATCGAGGAAGAAGCTTTAAAGGTGTTGTGATTTGATGATGATGTCGATGTTGTATATATGAGTCCTTATAAACATGACTAATCACTGGTTTATGCAAATTGAATATCTTCTTATTAGTGGATGATATGAGCCTCAATGATGATGTTGATGTACGTAATAAACCATGATTGAAAGCAGTTGTTGTGATGGATAACATGGCAAACAATATCTTCCGCATACTACTCCGTTTAAAATCTAAGCCTGAACTGTGAATATATCGACGAGTATTAGCCACCTATAATTGTTAGTAGGTGATGGTGATGGATGGAAAATTATTGACTTGAACATCAGCTGATCAATGAGTCCCGCCTGGGTCCCGTAAAATGGCTTAACTTATACTTTAACCATAGCTTCCGGAAAAGATACGGCGACAACACTCACCCCGAGCGATGGACATAAGTATCTGTGTTAACACAATCACTTCTTGCCTATACAATCTACATCTCTTACTCTTAGAAGTCGAAATCTCCATGCTCGACGTCCTTCTTCTCGAGTATATCCTTTACATCATTTGGTGTGAGCCTTCCGGATCCTACATCAACTAAACATGCTACCATGTTCCGTACTTGGTGATATAAAAAGCTCTTTCCAGTAATAACAATGGTGACAAGATGTAACGACTCATGTGTGTGCAATTCAGGTAGAACAACATTCTCTTTATCTTGTATCTTTCTTCTCCATACCGCACTTAGCACACCTCCACTTTCAATTTCATTGTGATACTTCTCTTTACTAATCGATATATCTTCCAATGTTACTATTGGGCTTGATCTTTCACAACCGTTTCCTCTAAAGCTGGTAAAGTCGTGAGTTCCGACTAGATGTCGAGCTGCTTCATTCATTGCATTGATATTAAGGCCTTTCGGCTTGTCTCTATTCTTTCTAGTTTCCTTTGCATGTATACGCCAACATCTATCATTTTCAAATGGTTGAGAGTAGTAGCAAGCAGATGAGTAATGTTGTGTACTGTCTTCTTCTTCTTCTTTATTCGAGCTATCATGTGAGTGCAATAATCTATATGCATATGTTCGTCGTGTGGCTGTAAATCTGACATCCCAAGGGAAATTTCTTGGATTTGTACTGTCATCTTCAGGTAGGCTTGGATCATATCGTTCATTTGGTGTACGTATATGCTCTGGTGCTACCGCTGATGAGAGAATACGTATACTATTGTTGTTGGAAGGTATATTATTGCTTAGTTTGTGTAAACCATTCAAATCATCATTCTCGTTATTGCAACCTGATGATTCATCTGATTCTGAGTAATTGGAAAGTCTAGTCAAGTAGTAATTTAGACCATTTGTCAACTTCTTTGGACACCAAGCTGTTGGATTGGGTTGTTCATGAGTTTGCTGATTTGTCCCATCATCGTCTGTATCTTTCTTAATAATCTTGTTCTTACTCCTAGGCTTGATATCAACACTAAAAGTGTTCCGCCACGCATGTACTCCTCTATCAGTACGAGAACTAACTTGAATATTTGTATAATTTTGACATCCAACAAGTTTATCAAGAGCTCTTCGTATTCGTCCTTCAACAGATTCAATACCTCGTAGATCGGACTGAGCAATATTATTTCTATATACTATACAATTCTCTCCACGATGACCTTGATAGACAAACCCAAGAAAGTTACCGCCGTGATATTGAACTGCAAATGCATATCGTGTAAATATATTACTTCTTGTACAAGTCGAGTTGAAGAGTGTTATCGATGATGTAAACATAATGAGGGTAGGCAGAAGGAGCTATTCTTTATGTCACAATAGATATCATTTTTCATAATTAATTGGTATTGATATTAACATGATCTTTTCCAGATTCTATATCTATCATGGACTATTAGGGCATCAATCAGCTAAGTGGATCGGTCACTTTGCTTTGTGGTCGGCCGACAACTAACAATAATCAACAATGATATAGCAATCTCCTGAGATGAGGTAGGTTCATAATATTAGTTCTTAACTTCTACTAAGTATCAGACTCACTTTTATGAGAGTATGGCCTATGATACCTATCATAACTCGTACTAATCCCCGTATTATTATCTCTAGAGAGGCGGTATGAGAGTAAGGTGACGTTGTTATTGATAATACCGTAAGGATAGAAGATGCACTACAAAAGTATAATATCTATGCTATCAAAAGTTTTGATCATTCTTCATGGATGCACAACTTCAGTAGCACTTATTGCAAACAGGCACAAATTATTCACTTCATCATACAAAAACATACTGCAATTAGCACCGCAACAACTTGGAGAGTTTGAACCAATTGAATTACTGTCAAATGATAATAGTAGAAGAGTATGGTTGCATGACTTTGTGAGCAATGAAGATGATAATAAACATATACCCTATGAAGAAGGCTGGGATTTACAAAAGCAATTAGTAGAACAACAACTAATACGTATTGGTAAACGACCAAAAGACCCTCCATTATATGATCAATTTGTACCCAATATTTTGAACGAAGATATAAATTATGAAGGTTGTGATACAATTATAATGTTACAACATGATCCTGTATATACTTTGGGTACTGCATCAGATCCAGCATTTATACATGGATATGATGAGAATGAAAACGATACTGACAATAGTATACCAATAGTTAGAATAGAAAGAGGAGGTGAAGTAACATATCATGGCCCTGGACAGCTAACTGTATATCCTATATTAGATCTACGAGGATATAAACAAGATATACATTGGTATATGAGAGCATTAGAGGAAGTTATATTACTA
>Ga0214478_101155_pt1 | contig 13878 bp, 12 predicted proteins | sample M1_20Mar14CPVII9_2_FD_178001 | JGI IMG/M metagenome (GOLD analysis project Ga0214478, IMG submission 178001) | Marine eukaryotic communities from Monterey Bay, California, United States - M1_20Mar14CPVII9sort6BwellD7 | ecosystem: Environmental > Aquatic > Marine > Unclassified | place: USA...
AGCTTTTTCCCAACGCGGCTGCAAATACTCTAGCTGTTGATTGTGTGATAAATTCCGCCATTGCCTCACGTAGTTGAGCATTCCTTCTTTAGTTGATGCCCTTCCATAATATGAGTAGGGACAATTAAACTGACCTTTACTCTTGTGTGGAGGGATGTGTTTGTTGATCGATGCAGTTGACCTAAAGTTCGTATCACGTATTTGATCCTGTACATTCCTACCAACAATACGAGCAACTTTACTCGGCCTCTCGATTGCATTATTATTATTATTCTCTCTTACCTTTTGTGATGGCTGGCGTTTTCGCTTTGATCGACCCATCGACTTTGGTGGTGCAATACTCGTCTCCTGCCCCTCTACCGACGCCGCAACGGCACCATCCCGCCTACCATTTGAGGAGAGGCTGCCATTACTACCATTGGCGCCGCCCCTCGATGGCTCCATCATGATGAACTACCTACTGAATTATGAGGTATTATTAGGGCTACGCAACGAATTTTCTACGTAAAAAATTTAGCTACGAGTAAGACTGCAAAATGGTGCCGGCCGCAATTTGGTCAGTGCCAGCATGAGATTGCAAAACAAACAGAAAAATTATCAACTGTACTCGTCTCCTAGGAGATAAACTCACAACTAAGCTTGATGAAGACGGGGTGGACGATAGCATTAAACTTATCGATGTAAGAGGTCTAGCTCTTAAATGGGATGTTATGCCAGGGCCTCGGGAGTTGAAAAAGTATTCCCAGGCATTTGTACAATATGCATGTCAAATTGCTGTTGCATTAGAGACGGGCAAGGATGCAGTTGTCTTCTGTAAGAATGGACGGTCTCGTTCACCATCTGTAGTTGCTACATTTTACCTTATATTTCGGGGTATGTCTCTACATGAAATTAAGAAGTGGTTCAGTGAAGCATATCCGACACAACGTCCAGATACAGCAAAAGTTTCTTCTACATTTCCGAATCTTGAAAAGTTTGAGAATGTACTTCAGCTATTGGTCAATTGCCTAGCTGAACCGGCAAAGTCCATCCAGGGTTTTAACCTTGCCAGTAAGTAGCAGACTAGTCTATACTTTGAGTACTCCTGTATTGTATTGTTTGTCACCATTACCAACTGACATATCATATTTTTAGAATGTGTTGAAGATTCCTCAACTGAACTTGGTTATAAACTAACCCTAGCAGGTTATGCAGGGCCTGAACTAACCATTGTAAAAGATATTCATCCATCAGCAATACCACCCTCTATGCGGTCAACCTATATGGTACAGGTTACCAACAATGAGTCCGCTCACCAGAGAAAAACTCGGCGATCAAGGCGATTAGACAGTTCGAATGCTACTAGTTCCAAAAGGCAGAAGGTAGGCTGTGATATAGAAACCACTGCCGCTAATACCCAATTAACAGAGAATGAGACAATGAATGATACCGAGATGACAAACAATAATGATAATAATCAAAGTACTGGCGAGGAAGCAAACCAGGAAGAGCCAATCTCCACTGAACAAAGGGAGGACAATCCCAATGAGTCCCCGGTTGCTGAAGATATTACACCTGCTGTAACTTGGACTAGCAGTACTGAAGACAGTAACAATAATGAAACTGATGCTTCCTCCAAAACTGATGCGGCTACTTCAGGGGACCATACAGAGTCAGAATCGACAATCGAATCGGGCGCCATCATTACTCCGCCCTTCGTAGAAGACCCCATTGTAGCACTTACTGATATGAAAAGACTAACGAACCCAGAGATGGCATGTGTGGTGTTTAATGATGGGAATAAAGACATTATCTGTTGCACCCACGAGAAAATGGATGATAGTGAATTCATTGTGAACAGGAAGGAAGTTATTGTGATAGAGGAGTTATATTCAGGACAATCAGTCATACCCAGGGAGAAGATCATTGAGGTTTCTCTCGTCGAGGGCGATGAAGATCGCCTTTGCAAATATCTAGTTCGATATGCAGCTGAACTTGCATTTCATTCATCGACATCGACTGTTCTTCTAGTGTGTGAGGATGCGTCACACTTTGGAGATGTTGCAAGTATCATTGCTTCATTTTATTTGCTTTTCCGCAATTTGGATGTCAACACATTTCTCTATCGTATACAAAGAGCTTTTTGTGATCAGTGCCCATTGAGCTTCGGTCGGTCATATGTGATGCAGGGGTTGTCCACAAGGATATCAGCTTTATGTCGTATCCAACAAGCAACAGATATTATGGTATTTGATAACAAGAATGTTGGTTCCATAGTAGGAGAAGTTTATGAACGTTTCAATGGGGGGGAGGACTCTGAGGAGATAATTGACCGTCTTTACCGTCTTAAGGAAGGAGGGGCTATAGAAGAACTACCCCCATTTGGTTTTATTGGACCAGAAGAAGAGTACTATGCTCTTCTAGCATGGGTTAGACTTGGATCAGACAGATTGAAAGAAGAGTATCCGAAATCATTACTGAGATCTGACTATGTTTCTACACGTCCATCATCAGCACTAATACATAAGAAGGAGGTCGCTGACACGAATCAAGATTGCCCTGATTGGATAGGAAAGTATTGCCGATATGAAACCCTGCCTGATTGGGTAGATGAAGATGTAAGGGATGCTGTTATTTTTGGCAGTATACCAGCTTGCTCATTTCTCTTATCAAAGTTGGGAAGAGATGCTTTCTTTCTTTGTAAGACGGATTCATTCAAAGAGAGAACGCCCCTCTATTTGGCTGCTAAACTAGGAGATCTTCCTCTTGTTTGCTGGATGTTATGTAACGGAGGGGACATCTACTTAGAGAAAGAATCACGTCAAAAAACACCACTGTTTGCAGCATGCAAGAATTCTTTTCATGGTTCACTTCACCTTGATGTGATTAAAGTATTGATTCTTCATGGAGCTGCTATGTCAGGCAGTACCTTTCTTGGCAAAAGTAGTGTTTTGGGGTATACGAGCCGACAGCATGCTGAAGAACTTCGAACTTGGATTAAGAAATGTTTGATTACCCTCCAACACCAACAAATGGATTCAACAAAACTCAACCTTGTGAAGCATCTTCAAGTAGCACATCGCAGTGTTTTGGAGTATTATCATGAGTTGTACCAAGAGAATAACGACCCTGTTGATGTAAGTTTGGATTCTCTGGACCATGGCAACCATGATTTCCTCAAAGATACGTGGTCTTATGATGACGATGGTGACGATTATCTCTCCCAAAGAGCGTAAGGAACGTCAGATGGGAGATTTACTAAGAAGAGCATCAAACGAGTCCAGGTTGGCTTTGTTGAAGCGTATGTATCCTGATTTGCACTCGTTACTATGAGAGTCAATTTGACTGAAGACTATCCTATGCTCGTGAAACTGGTGGAATGCCAAAGTAAGGTGTCGTGTATTGATTTATGTAAAAGCTTGTTTGCCAAAGAAGAAGAAGAGTATGAAAAAAGAGTGATTAGATATTATGTCTATGTGTTAGTATGTGGAATGACTTTGCTATATAAATGATGTGATAAACTAGTCGTTGTTCTTTGTTTAATGAAACTTGAACTAAATAGATTTATGAAGAGTACTCTAGGGCAATTATACCTTCAACTGTAGTCCTTTGTTCACTTTTCATCTCATCAACAGAGACTTGATACGTACGTAATGCTCTTGCATATTCATCTTAGTTACATACCCATCTTTGTATCCTTCACCAACCAGTTTCAATGCCTTGTCGTATCCTGATTTAGCTGATATCATATAGTGCTTCATTGCTCGATCTATATTGTCATCATTATAATCCATAGATCCAAGGTTGAGTCTTGCCCCTTCATGACCACCAATAGCTGCAAGTTTCCAATGATGTTCAGTTTTGTTCATATCTTTCTCAACGCCTCGACCACTTAGATATGCATGAGCAAGAGAATTATGAGCATTGATTGAACCAAGTTCAGCTGCGCGATTCAACAATTGAAATGCTTTATTCATATCTTGTGGTAAGCCCATACTCCCATCTTTATACCATTTGCCTAGCTCGTAAAATGCTTCCGCGTCGTTTAGATCCGTCCTGTTCTCTAATCGTTCCGAATACTCTTTTCTTGATCGATACATGGGAATTCTACAATATGGACACCATGGCTTAATAGTTCCCTCGCTCATTTCTCCTACTGATGTTATCATGCATCCAGTACATAAAATCTTCCCACAACAAGGCTGATACATTGGTGATGCTCCATATGTCTGTGCTGGAGCAAATGGCATGGGCTGAAAGCAAATCTCTTCTTTTGGTGGAGGATCTTTAAAGAGTTCATCATCGGATATATCTAATGATGGTGGAATGACTTGATATATGATATGATAAACTAGTGGAGTAGTAGTTCTTTTTAATGAAACTTGAAACAAATAAATCCATGAAGATATATTTCTACCTTTACTCTTGGACAAGTATACATTCAACTGTAGTCCTTTGTTCACTTTTCATCTCATCCACAGATGCTTGATACGCCCGTAATACATTTGCATATTCGTCTTTTGAAACATGCCCCGCTTTGTATCCAACCCCGACCTTCTTCAATGCCTTATCAAACCCACACCTTGCTGCAATTATGAAGTGTTTTAGTGCTGGTTCAACGTTTCCATTATTTCCTTCCATAATACCAAGATTATATCTTGCTCTTTCGTGTCCTCCAATTGCTGCAACCACCATGTGATGTTTAGCCCTTTCCTCGTCTTCTTCAACGCCTTCGCCACCTATATATGCAAGAGCAAGAGAATTATGACCATTGGTTGAACCGAGTTCAGCTGCGCGATTCAACAATTGAAATGCTTTCCTGTGATCTTTTTGTAAACCATGCTGTCCACGTTCATATGCAAGTCCTAGATAATAAAATGCTTCCGCGTCGTTTAGATCCGTCCTGTTCTCTACTCTCTTCAAATATTCTTTTTTTGATCGATACATTGATACTCTGCAATAAGGGCACAAATCTTTAATATTGCCCTCTTTCATTTCTTCTACTGATGTCACCATGCATCCAGTACATAGAACCTTTCCACAACAAGGCTGATACATTGGTGATGCTCCAAATATGCTGGCACCTCGTGGAGCATTGCAATATGGCATTGGTAGAAAGCAAATCTGACAGTCTTCTTTTGGCGGTGGATCTTGAAAGAGCTCATCATCATCATCATTAGATATACCTATCTTTTCAATACCATCCGACACATCATCAATACCAGCAGAACTAATACTATCAGAGACTTTATCTGATACACCGTCTTCATTGCAACTCCCTAAATTATTTTGTGCACATCTTGTGCACACTTTTTTATTTGAAATGATTTTATATCCCTACCACCGCCGCCGCATACCACACACGTTGATACATCCTCTAATGAGCTCATTGTATAATCTATCCGTGGTATAATATATGTATCTCCTCTAGACGTTCCTACCGTAAATTAATGGCCCATATTCATCATAACATATTAAACATAATTTATTCCACATGTAAGCATTTCCTCGACTTACACTCTCATAAAAAATGACAATACGATCAAGCACTAACTGCCTTCATAAACCTCCCTGCAATAGCCTAGCATACTAACCCTTTCAAACAATGGACGATCCAAACCAACCACCAGAAGAACAACCAGCTAATGCGGAAGGTGGCGAAGAAATAGTACCAGCGACACAATTCTCACAAGAAGAAAATGAAGATGGTTCACCACCCCAAAATAATGAACAAGGTGCACCTACTGAACAACAAGAAACACCCAACCCTCGTATATTCGCTACACCTGGTAAACCACCCAATCAACAGCGTGATAATCTAGACGAAAATATGAACGAGGATGAGGAAGAGATGGTGGCTGAAACACCACACTTCAATCGTAATCAACAAGGTAAGTAATTATTATTTTAGTGCTACCCTAATATATAAACTAACACACTTAAAACTTATATAAAACATATCATATCTCATTATTATATGACATATAGAGGGTGGAGGAGTAGAACAATCGCCCGGGGGTGAGAATTGGCGTTCTGGTAATAGCGTAATGAGTTTATTATCACGTGCGTCCAATCAACAACCTCAAGGTGGTGCTAACAATAATGAAGATAATAATGAGGATAACAACCAAGGAGGTACACAAGAGACTAATGCAGATAATGAGGGTGAAAATGAAAATACATTAATCCGAGGAACAGACGTACATGTTCAAAGTGCCGCCACTGCATTTCGTGACTTTATACGTAATTTTATATCAGTGGAAATCTCTGAAAAACGTATAGCCAAGGAAGTTAAACGAAAGATTAAACGGAGAAAACGTGCTGCTTCTGGTGGTACCGGTGGTGGGGATGGAGATGACAGTGATGGCGAAGGAGGTGGTGAAAGTCGTGGTGAGAATTCATGGGATTTACCAAGTGATTCAGATGACGAGGATGAAGAGAATGAAGAAAAGGTACCAATTTACATTCAAAAGTTAGAACAAATCATGCTTCATGGTAAAGTATCCGATACAACTCCCGATTCCTTAACATCCACTGCTGCCAATGCAGGCGTGGGACGTGTCGGCGTGGCAAGTTTAGACTTGGATGCGTTACATTTATACTTCCATTCACCCGAATGTCAAAGATTATACAGTTGGTTAACAGATTATCCAAGTGAAATTGTCCCCTTAATGGATATACTATTAGGACGTGAATTGGAAACTTTGAGAGATAAAGTACGATTACAACAAGAAGAGGCATTAGCCGAGGCTGAATCTATTAATGATGAAATTGGTATTGATAATGCCACGTCTATATTGGAATTATTACCAGATGTACTACCCAGAATTCAAGTCCGTCCATTCCATTTACGGAATTTGTCACATATGAGATCATTGGATCCGAATTCAATTGATACATTATTGAGTGTTCGTGGTATGGTTGTTCGGACATCACCGGTAATTCCAGACTTAAAGGTGGCATTCTTTCAATGTAGTATCTGTGGACAGACTGATCAAGTGACAATTGATCGTGGACGGATTGCGGAGCCGACACAATGTCCAACTTGTCATGTGAAGAATGGATATTCATTGATACATAACCGGTGTTACTTTAGTGATAAGCAAATGGTACGTGTTCAGGAAACTCCTGATGAAGTACCGGCGGGTGAAACACCGGCAAGTATTGTTGTATTTGCCTATGATGATTTAGTTGATGCGGTAAGGCCAGGTGATCGTGTAGAAGTTACGGGTGTCTTCCGTGCTCAGGCACGTCGTGTTAATCCCAAAATTACAAAAGTTAAGAGTGTATACAAGACATATGTTGATGCTATACATTTTCGTAAGGTTGCTACGAATAGTTCCAAGGAACGGGATGTTGCTGCTAATTCTACTGCTGCCAAGAAGAAGACGGATGATGATGAAGAGGTGAATGGGAAGGAGAATCAGCAACAACAAAAGGGAATGAGAGGTGATGAGGTAACACATGGTTCACGATTCTCACCCGAACGTATAGCCGAATTGGAAGAATTATCGAATAAGCCCGACGTGTATGATCAATTAATGAGGGCATTGGCACCATCTATTTGGGAGATGGATGATGTTAAGAAGGGTGTACTGTGTATGTTATTCGGGGGTAATTCACGTAAGGTTAAGAAGGGTACTGCACAACGGAGGAGGAATAGGGAGAAGGCATTACAGGCTCGGAGGGAAATGATGGAGGAAGATGATGGTATGGAGGAGGATGAACCAGAATTGGAAGAAGATGATGATGACGAGGATGACGATGGTAGTAATAACAAGTTGAACAAGCGTGGTGATATCAATATCCTACTTGTCGGTGACCCCGGGACGTCCAAGTCTCAACTGTTGGGTGCGTTCATATGTGTATATGTTATACTTATGGATATTACAAGTGCAACTTTTTCTAACACTCTGCTCTACATTTTGACATCTTACCCAAATACCACAGGATATGTTCACAAGTTATCACCCAGGGGTGTATACACATCCGGGAAGGGCTCGTCAGCCGTGGGTTTAACGGCATCAGTGGTTCGTGATCCTGAAACAAGGGAGTTGGTAATGGAAAGTGGAGCACTTGTCTTATCAGATCTTGGTATCTGTTGTATTGACGAGTTCGATAAGATGTCTGGTACTACACGTGCCATCCTTCATGAGGCTATGGAACAGCAGACAGTTAGTATTGCCAAGGCTGGTATCATTGCCACTCTCAATGCTCGTACAAGTATCTTGGCATCTGCCAACCCTGTCGAATCAAGGTACAATCCATCCCTTAGTGTCGTTGAGAACATTCAACTTCCACCCACACTCTTAAGTCGATTCGATTTGATTTACCTCATCCTCGATGCTCCTAATGTCACGAATGACAGAATGTTGGCACAGCATCTTGTAGGTCTGTACTATGAAACTCCCAACGTCGTTGAGCCACCGTTGGATCATAGTCTATTACGTGATTACATTGCCTATGCCCGTGAGAATATCCATCCGGAATTGAGTGATCTTGCTAGCCGTGAGCTCATCGCTGCCTATATTGAAATGCGGCGTGGGGGTAGTGCGGGAAGTAATGGTGGTAGAGGACGAACTATCACGGCCACACCTCGTCAGCTTGAGTCTCTTATCCGTCTATCGGAATCACTTGCACGGATGAAGTACAGCCGTGTAGTCACGAGGGAGAATGTCCAGGAGGCTGTACGGTTGATGAAAGTAGCAACACAGGCTGCCGCCACTGATCCTAGGACGGGTCGTATTGATATGGATATGATTACGACCGGACGTAGTACCGCGGAACGTGAGTTGGAAGAGAATTTAGCTTCAAGCTTGAAGGAATTGTTAGTGGAGAGGCGTGGTAATCGGTTGGGAGTGAGTGAGATTCGACGTCAACTTGGAGAAGTTCTTAATGCTCAAGTACAACAAGAAGATCTTACTGATATTCTCAAGGTGATGGATGCGGATGGGTTAGTTCAGTTTAATGAGAGAGCACAGACTGTCTTTGTCCGTGCTGGTGTTATTGGTTAGTGTGAAGGAGAGGGGAAGAGGTGATAATGTAATGAACCATGGGATAAGTGATGGGGATAAGTGGCTGCTAATAAGAATAAGTTAGCTTCATGATTGATGTTTTTAAGTTGTGTTTAATTGTATCAAATCATTATTGCAATTGCTTCACAACCCAACCATAAGCATATATCAACAGAAGTAATATCCGTCGTGCCACTGCTACTAATTTGTTGTACATTAATCTTCATATTACTTCCCGCTCTTTTAAATGCTCTTCATTCTTAGTCTATATCTGTAGCCATTAGCCATTATCAAACCTTAGACACAACAGCAAGAGAATCTTTCGTTATCATAGGTTTCGGGGCTCATAATTCCACTACGGGTTTCACTGATGAAGACAACATGGGCCTATGACATTGGTTAAAGAAGAGTCAGTATATATTATGATGTGAACTGAAACATGCAGTTTGCAATACAAATACAAGTGGAAGAGAAAGAAACGCTTACATAGATGATAAATGCATTCCAGATGACTGTAAGAATAAGAGCTCCGATATGATCAGTGTTTGCTATGATTCCAAAAATAAGCAAACCAAGTGTCCACAGAGCAGCAATGGCAACTAACGATGACTTGTATAAATTAGCCCCCACGATGGCCATAATGCGCACTCCTAGATTGACGCCACTTTGTATAATTTGGTCATCACACGAATAGGATAGGAGAGAGTTTAAAGAATGATCTGAGTGAAAGTAGAAAATACCAAATAGAGTATGTGTACGTATACTACCGGCAGTGGAGTATAGTTTTTGTGCATATGATGTGTCATTTTTTTGAAACTATCACTGACGCCGCCACTGACCACTAATCAGCTTACCTAAGTATCATACTAATCGTGTACCACTTATCCCATTCATCCTTTGAGATATTGTTATCGGCAAGAGCTTGATCCAACTGGTCACTATAATGAATGCCTGCAAGTACAATCATATTGATGATCGTTGCAATTAGTGCAAGTAGGGGGTCCAGCCCTAGGCCGATGTGACATAAATAAATTCTGAATACCGCTTGTCATATCTAGTGTCGCAGTAGATCACGCCGAAAAAGACACCTGTCCTTCACCAGAGGGGTTGCCAATTTTGTAATTTTTTGATGCCACCCAATCCACCCTCCCCCAGTGTTTGTCACATTTATCTCCAAATATAGTATATATATATTCACTTTTGGCTTCGTAGGCGTATCACGCATCCCAGGGGTGATACGCCTACGAAGCCGAAATTTTAAATTAGTACCCTTTAGAGCTGAAAAACTGGACAAGAGCTCATTTTTGTTAGCGTTTGGTATTACTAGCACGTTATCGGCGTCCTACTACCAATAAACCCTCCCACCTAAAGCCACAACTGCATCCAACAATACTATTGACCTATGCCTTGATATTTATAGCGCGGCGGCGTGTTCCACGGTCGATAACACCACCGATTACTCAGATACACCCCACTCTACAATTATCTCGATTAATGTTAATTTCGACCATCATCCTATCAATACTCATTCCAATAAATAACTCCCTCCCATATCCGTTTATTATCCGCTTTAATTGATCATTATGAAAGGTTTATAGTGGCAGTTGCAATAGATTGGGCTAGGCTGGACTCTCCTAAACAATTTTTCTAGCACAACTTTCGATGATAAAAATACGTGATAAGGTGGATTAAGGAGAATAACTCACTATTTGGCATGGATTAATAGTCCAACCAGCTCACATAACAATCAACCAATGGTACCAGACGGGTTTTAGTTAAAGAGGGGGATGGTGGTGACACATAAATCCCAATTGGTATTGTTTTGGAATTGTGGTAAATGTGAATTTAAAACACATTTTCAATGTGAAGACCTCCTGTTTAGGGATCATACAATGAATCCATTGGTTGTTCAACAGTATAATACTCCTGAAAAGAGTTTCTAATGTTGCTTTGGTGTAGGGGGGTGATGACATTAAAGTATATATAATATAAGGTATGTTTTGAGTAAAAAGTGGTATGGGGGTCGGGTCAATAAGTGATGTTTGATATGGTATCTGGTGGTATAGAGTGGAAATCAACACAACCTAACAATAAGATAAACCATAGTAAAGGAAAGATGTGTTGTTTTTACCATTGGAGTAATTGTATTAATGAGTATGATTAGGTTTTCATATATTTTTCTTTGTTGAGATACCAACATTCAAGATGGATAGTGGCTAATACACTTTATATAATGATAGTAGACCAATAAAATAGCGCTCTAATGTATTACTAAATTATTAAACTAAAGCTAGATAATGTGTTTTATTATGTATATTACTTTTATTTAGTTCTAATACACTTTGACACATGATGTGTATTATTTTATCTATATAAAATAAAAAAGAATACGACCATTATAGACCGTCTTATCGCCCTCCTCTACCACCTCCGACACAACAATTCAACCACAGTATTATACAATGACTGTAGGACGATCAATACGGTAGTAAATGGACGTAGGGACGTATAATCATATCCAGAATCACTACATCGTCCACCGATAAAAATGATGATAGTTGTGGTGAGAACGGCTGCCCCATACGACCGAGTTGCGCCGGCGATGACGTTCACATCTCATCTAGTAGGTAATAGACAATGTATCTACAGCATATGGGTCGATGGTATATCGCATCGGCGCCGCTATTGACAACACCCTACTACGTGATCGATTGACCATGTTGTGTGACTTTTCAAGCTATTTTTGTTAGGTATTGTAGGTAAGGATACCGTGAAGATACCGTGTACGTGACCAATACCTCTAGGGTAACTGCGAAGGTGAGGCACTTTGACCATGATAATAATGCCTACTTGGCGGCCCTAGTAGGCAAGGAAGTGGTCCATATAACCAAACCAAACTCTAGGAATATCATAAGGGGACCTATTTGAGTTGTTTGGAAGAAAGTTTGATGTTTATAAGGCAATTTAAAAATCTGAACTTTATAGGGCTGGACCCCCTAGTGCAAGGATATTAATGATCACAACAGCTCGCTTACTATCACAGCAGAAACCGCAAATTTTATGTCCTTGAGGGGGACCATCCTTTGTTGAGAGTAGTGGTGATGTGTCAGCCATGGTTGTTGTTACTGGAAGCTGCAGAGATCAAGCTTCAGAGACCAAGCTTGGTGACGGCGTGATGGTTAACTAGGATACCATTTTTTTACCAAGACACAACCTTCCTGGCGAATGGCAAAGGGTGGATGAGGTATATTATTAAGATTAGAGTAGAAGAGACAATGAGTTTTTCATGTTGGTTCGAGATTAATGGTTGAGTAGATTGGGAGAGAGGATAAACAAGTTAGTTAACCAAACAATTATTATTAGTAATTGGTTTAGTACTTCCTAAAATCGAGTCGCATAAACTCATATGAGCTTTTATACCTTTATCCTTTCGGAGTAAGAGAACAAACAAACACCCAAAGTGATATGACTCCTCCTGGATAAGCAAAGCATCTCACTGCAATACCAAACTCAATACGAGGAATCATATTGCAATGTATCTCAGTTGCCTCAATCCTATCAAGTACATCTTGAATAGAAGTAAATGGTGCATGTAATGTGAATCCAAACACTGTCCTCGTGTTGGTAATACTCTCTGGCAGTACAATATCCGTTGTCATACTACTAACTTGTTGTCCACTCATCTTCATATCCTCTAGCTTTTCAATTGTATGACCAATCATTGTACTAACATCTGATCTGAAACTAGTTGCAACTCTCCTAGCAGAACGGATGGCATTCTGTAACGACTCACTAATCTCACTATGTAACTCTCTTGCATATTGATGATCTGGTAAACTGAATTGTAATGATTCATCCTGAACTGTCATTCTTGTTGTTGTATCAAGCAACTTCTTGGCACGATGTAGTGGAGTCCATTTTCTTCTATTTGACAGGTCAAAGTTCAACGAAGATGGCTTCTTGCCCCGTTCGATATTGCTGTAAATGTTATCTATTGATGCCAAGTAATATATCTTCTGTAACGGACACGTATCATCAGTTTGTAGATAGGATGTTCCAGTCAATGCATTCCAAAGTACCACTTCATTACTACTCTTTGATTGTCTCATTACCCAGGCCTTGTCGTATTTAGTGATGATCGATGATCAAGGATAGATGAGACAAGACGAGATGATGATCATAAGACACGACTACACACATATTCTCACAACTTACTGTTTTGCCCTCGGGTATTGAAAGGCCAACCACAAGATAAACATCGGCAGCAAAATCAACAGGTCTCTTCTTGTTGAGATACAAGAAGAAGTTTGCCAAGAGTATTGCATGTTCTTGGGGCGTACCGGCTAATATATTGAGACACTGTTGACTTGTTAGTACTGTTCGTTCATCTCTTTCTTCTAATGCTTTCCAATCACGTCGACGAAACAAGGGTAGTAGGCTCACATAATGAGCACAACTTGCCACTGAATCAAAGCCATGTGGTGGTGCATGGTGTTCGGTGAGGAATCTTGACACAAGATGTGTATTTCCACGACTGTCAGGCCAGAGGACTTGACAATTGTCGTCTGTATTACCATATCCATTATTATTGAGAAGTGACCACTTCTCAACACGGGCTAGAAGCTTCTCACTCTCGACACTTGGAAAGTCTAAACAAGCTCGTGGTGGAATGATTGTAAGTGGTTGAGTAGTGGCATGAATACGAAGCATGGTGGTAGAATTGCTTGTTTCTTGGTGTTGATCACTCTCTGACTTTGACTTGTCATATCCAACAATAACATCTGGACTATGACAAGGTACAAGGCCATCCTTTGAACCTTGTCGAAGAATGATGCTCAATGGTAGAGATGCATGACCCTAGTAGGTGTTAGAAAAGGAGGAGAAG
>Ga0214478_101157_pt1 | contig 13871 bp, 11 predicted proteins | sample M1_20Mar14CPVII9_2_FD_178001 | JGI IMG/M metagenome (GOLD analysis project Ga0214478, IMG submission 178001) | Marine eukaryotic communities from Monterey Bay, California, United States - M1_20Mar14CPVII9sort6BwellD7 | ecosystem: Environmental > Aquatic > Marine > Unclassified | place: USA...
AATAAAATAATAAAAAATTCACATAGCCCTAGTTTTGTGATTTTTCCGTGGAGTCTTTGCTTCGCAAAGCCGTACCTCCCTTTTCGTACTGGCTTTGTACGAAGCATGGAGTCCAATTGGAGTGATCTACTAATTGATGCAGAGAGAGCCGTTGATAGAACTGTCATTTTTTCAGTGATTAATTTTTGAGACGAGGTTGAGAGTATCTTGCAATGACCTTCGATATGAACGGCAATTGCTCTTTATCAAACAGCTCTCTACTAATCAAACGATATGCATTAGTATATGCTATGATCATCTATTGGCATAATATATTGAATAGGATTTGCAGACGGCCGGCGGTGGCAATATAAGCAAAACATCTACACAGGTATTTTGACACATAAAAATGAGGACGATTGCTGCAGTTGTCCATCAGCTCTTTCTAATACCATTACTGATAACACTAACAATCATCCCAAACAAAAACACAGTACAAGCACAACATAATGTAATAATCTCCGAAATAACATCCGCACAATCACAATACAACACTAACAACAAACCACCACATAACGACTTACCATTCATATCAGCTACACTTAAAACTCAATTATCGACTGTATCTAAAAGTTATATCCAACCATTACAGCTTACACAATTATCTAATTCTATTAGTTTATTCTTACAACATATATTTAATGATCAGGATGTGTATGATATTAATATATTGGGTGTTGCTATATATGAAGAGATGTTGTTAGAGTATGATAATAATCGTGGGAGAAAGTTGATTAAGACTGACTCTGAAATGTCATCTGATAAAGAACAACAAGGTAGGAGGAAGTTACCATTGAATCAATTGCAATCGAATCTGCGTCAGTTTCAATTTGTACGAGGTGGACAAGATGAGTATGAGGATATATCAAATGGTGGACATCATCATCATCATCATTCTTCTAATAGTAATGTTGATACCGAAGAAAGAAACATAGTTGTTGGTATTGACTTAGATGATGAAGATTGGCAGCATGTGAATAATCTAATTGAATATGAAGAGGAGAAGGAGGCACAGCAACAGAAGCAGCAGCAGCAAGAGTATACATTGACATTTGCTACAGTGGTAACTGCCGAACATACCAAACATCAAGAAGAGGATAGTACGACATTCCTATCACATGATGACTTTCAGGATATGCTAGTGCATGTCTGTACCAAGTTTAATAGTCATTTAGTTGATTTCATCAAGGGTAGTGATGATGATGAAGATGGATACTTTGAGAATGTGAATAGTGTGTTGGTGAGTGGATATGAACAGGAAGAAGAGGGTATGGTTGAGGAACAAGGAGTGAGCCACGAGGAAGAAACCAAGGATAATACACAATCTGAAGGAGAAATATGCAACTTTTGTTCGAACGGATTAACATCAGGGTATGAAGATTATATCATCCCAATCAATGATGGTAGTACTCAGGATGTATCCTGTTCTATGGCATTATCATTTGCTGCCGAGTTAGATCCTAATGAACTTGATATTGATAAAGAAGAATGTGATAGGCTGTTATTGGCTGAAACATACTGCTGCCCATCATCGGATAAGAGTAGTAATGAGATTTCTGCTGATCTGAACAAGAACGAGACAGAAGGAGGGTATAAGAACGAGATTGAAGCTCTCTTGAGAGAAGATGATAATTGGAATAGCGGAGGAGAGACTGGAGTTTCGAATGATGACAAATTTGAGAGTATGGAGATTATGGCGATTGTATTGAGTATATTGATCATTATACCATTGGTATTTGCTACAGTTCGACTACGAAGGTGAGTATTTCTCTGTTTGGCCAAGAGGCGGCGGCTCTTATTTCTGTGCACATCTTATATTCTTTACTATACACCTCTAACCAATGAACTTAATACCATAGAAAAGCAAAACAACAAAAGCTGAACCAATGGAGACAACGGGAAATCGATACGGCCAACTATCAACAGTCATCTATTAAGTCTTTACAAGTCCTATCATCCCCGTACAACAAGCCATCTTTCGAAGACGATTACTCGTTTGATCCGCTGGGCGATGATAATATATACGGCCCTCCTCCTTCACTGTTCCATGATGGTACCCCTTCTAACAATCTATCAAGTCGTCATCCGAATGAAGAAGAAGTTGTCGTTTATGCACCGCCTGGTAAGATCGGAGTTGCAATTGATGTGATTCATGGCCATCCCTGTGTTCATATGGTTAAGCGAGGCTCACCTGTAGAGGGGTTGTTGCAGCCGAATGATAAGGTATCATCAATTGATGATGTTGATACTAGTTGTATGAGTGCCGCTGATGTTACTCATTTGATGGTGAAGAGGATGAACTACCAACGTAAGATTACTGTTATTCGAAGAAGTTGATCTCTCAAATATTATGCCCATTTGATGTGAATGTACAGAACTAAATCTAATCTCAATAGTCAAGAACACTTTTCTGCTCACATGATCAATATAGTTGCCTAATTTAGCGAATTGATAAAATTCGTTCCTTCATCCCGTTCCTTACTCTTTGTTTGATTACACGAAGTCTGAAATGCACGGAGAGTTTGTGTCAAGTCCTCTTTTGATATTGAATTGTCCTTGTACGATGCTAATACACAATCCATTGATACTTGATCCCCAGCACTTGCTGCTACTTGAGAATGTTTAATACATATCCTTTCTTTGCAGCTATCTCATAAAATTCCACTGCTTTGTTTACACTCTGTTCTACTACAAGACCAGCTTCATAAAATGTTCCAATATTCGTATATGCATTAGCATGACCGATTTCTGCTGCACTAATATACATTTCAAGTGATCGTGTGTAACTTTGAAGTACCCCATCACCTGATTGATAATGAATGGCCATTGACATGAATGCACCTGGAATGTTCTTTTTCATTAATTTTCTTAGTCGTTTGATTGAGTCCTTGGGTGCATATGGCTGCCGACAGAAGGCACATAACCCTAATCTTTTATCAGGGTCATCATATGCTTTTTCTTTCTCGGCCAACGCGTGCTTGTAGGCACATCCATTGCAAATATGCTTCCCACAGCACGTAGAAAATGCAGCTTCATAATCTTGGATAGGAAGAGGTATAAGACATATCGGACACTCTTCTCGTTCCGTGATGGGTGCAAATATGTCAATGTCTGCCGTCTCTGTTTGGGCGGTGGAAAGTAGATTATCAAGCCGTGCTTCTAATTCTAATGATACCATTTTCTTATTGACTTGATACGCAATAAGTACAACCGATGATATTATACTTAAGCTGTGTGATGTGATACACTCTCGCTCCTTCTTCAAAATATCGATACTAAAATAGATGCTGCAATATATCGCCCTCGATACCGTATATGTACCACGATTTCTCTTGATATAAATAGAGGACAGTTGATACTAATAACACTATCTAACCAATGATATATTTTTTTATGCACCGAACACTCAATCTTGTGTAGATATAATTTGTACGCGGCGCCACAACTATCACCGCTACTATATTTTTTACAACTATCACCTGCTACTACCAAATGAGATGACAGAGTTCCATATATCTGATCTCACCAATCAATCTCAGGCCAACTAAAGCCCATCAATTAATAATTTGCATACTAATTCGTATCGATACGGTAAATATTTCGATATTATGAGACGAAAACCAATGAGGTTGAGGATTGAGGATGCAGGAAGCGGCGGCAAAGCAGCAAGGCTAGAGACAACCTATCGCTCATCTTCTTTGCAATATTACAACACAATTAGAAGTATAGTGGTGGCGTACAAGAAGAGTATCTCTGATAATACATCGTACAAGTTTGTGTCGGTGCATCAAATATTAAGATTACATAACTCATCGGTGCAGTGCATCAAATTAATCACTAATCTTTACTATTGTTAGTATTACATTGATCAACATGGCAACATTAGAATTAGAAGCACGGCTTGATAATTTGCTTGCAACTGCTCAAACTGAAACAGCAGACATTGACCTCTTAGCACCTTTACCAGAAAGAGAGGAATGTCCAATATGTCTTATTCCACTTCCTATCAAGCATATACATACGTTGGAACTCATTACAAACTAGGTTTAGCAGTAGAAGAAGACATATCAAAAGCAGTAGAATTTCATCAAGTAGCTGCAAAGATGGGGTCCATGTATGCCCTCGGTTTCATTGGGTAAATGGTGATATAATGAAATGTATTGAGCATTTTAAAGTAGCTGCAAGTGCCGGTGATAAAGAATCGATGGATATTTTAATGAAGATGTACAAAGATAAGTTATTGTCAAAAGAAAATCTAACACAAGCCCTCCGTGCATTTCAAACCTCGGAGAATGCAATGAAAAGTAAAGATAGGGATGATGCCCGTGCTGCTAAAAACTCATGGTTGTTTTCCTAGTAGAGTATAGCCTTTTGTATCCATGTTGATTACGGTTTTATTAGTGAGATAATATAACTACATACCCGATTCAGTTATACCACACACATTACCCTTGAATATATTCTCTTCTATGTAAGGTGGACATCGATGAGTTCCTTGTAAACTCATGGGAATCGACAAGGCACGGCTACTTGCAACTGATTACTCTTTTTAGACAAATGATGAACTATCTTTTATTGACTATCTCTAATCATCGTTTAGTAGTAAACTCCTCAAGATTGATATAGTTCGAGCAATATCCCGTTCTTCACTCTTCATTCCATTAATTGAAGCGTGGTGTGCACGGAGAGTTTGTGTCAGGTCCTCTTTTGGTAGCAGTGATGTGTCTTTGTATAACCGCATCATATTATCCATTGAGTCTTTATCACCTGCACATGCGGCTACTTGTAAATGTTTAATGCAGAGTTGTATGTTCTCATTACCTCCATGAAAACCAGCAAGTCGTTTGTGAGCTGTTGGTATAGATTCTTTCTTTGCAGCTATCTCATAAAATGACACAGCTTTTGACATATCCTTTTCCACCGCAATGCCATGTTGATAATAATATCCAATCAACTCAAACGCATTAGTGTGGCCAAGTTCGGCTGCTCGGATATACATTTCGAGTGCTCTTGTATCACTTCTAAGTGCCATTCCACCTAATTCGCTACTATATTTATTACAACTACCAACTACTACTAAAAAAGATGATCAGGGCTCCGTATATGAAGAACTTCAATCTACTCAACACCCGCTACTTGTTCTACATTAGCTTGCTATTGTAATCGTATCAATACGGTGAAATAATTCGATATTATGAGTACGAAAGTATGGAGTACTCGCGGTAATTGAATTGTCCAGCCAAAGCTATGGCAGCAAACAAATAGGAACTTCTTTTCTATCCAGTGACAATGGCGTCCTCTAATAACGACTGGTGTACTATTGAATCTGATCCTGGTGAGTTTGTGTTTGTTTTTTAGCTATAATATTTGCAAATAATTGCAATGGTCACATATAAAAATTGGTGGCTGGTGCATGTGATGTGTATTAATTGTTTTGTTGGGCTTTCTAACATACATACTAAATCCCAATCCCTCCCATCGTATCACAGGAGTATTCACCTCCCTAATTGAATCATTCGGTACCAAAAACGTTGAATTTACTGAATTATGGAGTTTAGACGACGACTCGTTACAACAGTTAACATCACCAATGGAAGGTGTAACAAACGCCACAGTACATGGATTAATCTTTCTCTTCAAATGGCAATCTCAATCTGGCGCATCAAGTAATAAAGATGAAAGTCGTGGTACACCATTAACAGGGGATGATGTACCCGAAAAACTATTCTTTGCCAAGCAAGTTACACATAACGCTTGTGCCACTCAAGCTATATTGAGTGTATTGTTTAATGCACCCAATTCAATTGAAGAAAGTGAAGAAGATGATGGTGATAATAAACAAGTTGATGATGACAACGGACGTAAAATGATATTGGGTAAGACATTATCCAACTTTAAATCATTCACAAGTAACTTCCCGAGCGACATGCGTGGTGAAGTTATTGGATCAAGTGAGGAAATTCGTACGGCACATAACTCGTTTGGTAGAGCTGAGGATGCCTTCTTATCCGATCCAAATAAACCAAAGAGAGTTGCAACAGATGATGATGATGTATTCCACTTTATTGCCTATGTTCCACATACCGATGGGAATGTATACGAACTCGATGGATTACAACCTGGTCCCATCCGTGTAGGTTCTTATGATAAGAAAGAAGGAGATGTCGGCACGGCAATGGATTGGATCACTGTTGCACGAGATGCTATTCAAAAACGTTTATCCAATTATTCATCAACTGAAATTAAATTCAATTTAATGGCAATGGTACAGGATAAACGTACCTACCTTACTGAACGTCTCAATCAATTGGCAGCTATTGGTATTGAAGAATCTGATCCAAGTATGTTATCGGTTCGGTCGGAATTACATGCCGAGGAGGAGAAACGTGCCCAGTGGACAGTGGAGAATGCACGTCGACGATTTAATTACTTACCATTCTGTATTGAATTGTTACGTTCTTTGGCGGGTAGTGGTAAGTTTGAAGGATTGATTGATAAGGCAAAAGTTAGTGTTGGCGAGAAGAGGAAACGGGCCGAGGCATGGAAGAGTAAAATGGAGTCAAAGTAAGAGATGGTATGGAAAGGGGGTTATATGTTAGCAGATGATTCGTTTGGTAAGGTTAGGAGAAATTCTACACACAAGATGTGGACATTTCTTTCAAGCAGTGTTGGTATGAGACTACTCATTGGAAGTTGTATATCAAGACAAAGGAGAAGATTTAGTACATCCTTTTTGTTTAAGATAATCAACATCTACTAGCGTTACATATATACAGATATGAAACACCGACGGTTCATATATCTTTTGCTCCTTCACATACTTCTTTCTCTTCTCCGCCATATACTAAGCTATTGCAGCTGTGATAAACCTCCATAACTATTATGCCTTTACTATGAAATATCCTCTTGTAGAACTAAACTAAACATCTGGTATATGACTAACACCTTCTTCTGGTACTCTTTTCTTATCACTGCTGCAATTGGATCTGCTTTATTTTACCTTCATATATTAGTGGCTGACTTTAACTGCATAAAGAAAGATAGGGAGTAAAGAAAGAGATATGGATCTTTTAACTTTGAACTTCACTCTGTCTAATAGCACATTCCTAGTTTCAGAGGATTAGCAAGCAAGACACCTCATCTAATATGAAGTAGATTTAATGGTAGCGATGACAATTACTTACTTACTTACTTACTTACTGCTGCAATTGTAGCAAGATGCAGATGTTCGTAATGAATTATATATCTGTTGAATTCTGGATGTAACAACTATCTCAAAGGCTACTGCCATTATTGATAGACGTGTTTGAGATTTCTTCTGTGATGATTTCATAATCAATTATTTTGTCAGTTTCATTGAACCTCCCGAGGAACTAAAAGAGATGCATAAAGTTTGATCATATAATCTCCTCTGCTACTACAACAACTTGGTTTCCCATATAAGTACAAAACAATGGCCTCATCCTCTGCATGCAGCAGTTCATGATGTTTTGAGAATCCGTTAGTCAAAGAGACACATGAGAGCTCATCCTTGAAGTGTGTGAGAACCCCGTCTCTATGCAGTCTTTCTAATACTACATGGTACTCAATTTTGTCCTGAGTACGATTGCAATAGCCTGTTGCAACTCATCTCACAACCAACTCCACAATATTGCAAGAGACAAACCACGTACACAACAAGTTGAAGATATATACTGATAATTGTCCTGTGCATGCATACCGCATCAAATCAGCTCATCATCAATGATAAACAGCCTTGCAACGGAAAGATTGGATAGATTACTACCTCTCGAATAGTTTTGAATTGTCTCCTCATCTTCAACTTCAACTATTAGAGCACTATACTCATCTACACATAATATGTATAATTCAATAGTATACTATCATCCTCTATATCGTCCTCCTTTTCATCCATCATGTTCGGTTTAGTTGATAGTCTTACACTTACAAAGTCCAGAAGAACACAATCCACCGACGACGAAGATAATGACATGATGTTGATGGATGATGATGCAATGATCGATGCGATGATGATAGATTTTAAAACTACTGCCTCAGCTGATAATAAGAATAATGAGAATAACGGTACATCGTCTATACGTCCGGGTAGACGAGGAGTCCGTCGAGGATACCAACAAGGAGCCACCATATCGTCGTCATATACCATGACGGAAGAAGAAGACGCTGCTGTCGTTAAGATGATTGTCCCTACCAAAACTACAGATGGACCATCGTCGTCCCCCACTCTACAGAAGATTGTAACCCCCAAGCAGTAATTGAATTGTATGATTTGTTGTATTTGATAGTGTACATTAGTAGGAGGTATGACCAAGTAGACCCAGGATGTCAGGATACTTGGTTCTCATTTAGTGGAGTAACATAACCCCAATCATTACATGAAGTGATGAAGACAAGCATAGACTGCAGATGCCAGGGATGATATCTCTTCTGTAGAAACTAAGCTTGTTAATGAACTGCTTTTGATCGATACTACTAAAATCTTTGTCTTCCATCTCTATACAAATCAATCAAAGAACAAACTACTCCTTCTCTTTAACAAATCTCTAATCGGTTCTCTAATGCCAGGAATAAATCCATATCGAGTGAAGAACTTGTATGGCGGTATGACATTATCATCTTCAGCTTGATATTGATGGAATAACTCCTCACCGACATCAATTTCTCGTGCCGCATGTACTTGTATATAATCATCATATGACTCCAAGTATGTATTGGGTGTATTTGAATGTTGTAATATATCAATCAATGGTAATAATACATTTTCAATCTCGATAGTTCCATCATCTAATTCAACTTCCTCAGCGAATGATCGTGATAATGCTATTACGAATGCTCCCTTCATTGCTTCTTCATAGTTGACGCTAAATGGTGTGTCATCTAAGGTGTTGCCGTCATGTATATTAACTCTAACTTGATCTACAATTGGCACAATAACATCTCTCAAAAGCTCAATGGCATTATCAACAGTCTTTCGTATCAGCATCGCATCATTATATGCTTTACTACCTTTAAGTAATGTTTCAATCTCATCATCTGTCCAGAATAAGATATGTTCTTGTTGTAACTTACCACCTTGATACCATGGTAGACTTTGTAAGTATGGTGTGTGTTTTCTTCTGTTGCTGTTGTTGCTGCTGTTGTTGCTGATGCCTTGTTGTATAGAAGATGCAACATCATTATCATTGTATTCACAATCAATCATATATTCTTTAGCAATCCAACCACTAATCAATATCATACCCCAACTAGGTATACGATTACCATATATCAATTTACGAAATGATTCACCACATTTTGTATCATTCAAAGCATCATTATAGGTAACACAACATTCATTTCTTGGTATCCTTAGTATTAATTCATCTTTTTGAAATGAGTTGGTAGTAACGAAGGCACCGTATCCTCCTAGAGTTGATGGTTTTATTGTAAACTTTGATGATATGTACGTTGTTGGATGTTGTTTTAACCATGATATAAGATTTGTATGTATTGTTGATGTGGTTGAGATTTCGTTGTTTACTTGTTTACGTACATTATCTATTGAAACATTGGATAGACTTTTCTTCTGCAGACCTCCGCCGCCAAATCCCTTTCCCGATGACGGCGAGCCATCAACCTTCTTCTTCTTTGCCTTTGTCTTTGCAGAAAGTACCAATGAATTGCAATGTGACTTTGTTGCTACTGATTGTTGTTGTAAGTTGATGATGGGAGAAGACGATAAAAATGCCAATGATGATGTGAGCAGGTGTAGTAAGATGAATTGCAGTAGTAGAGTCATACGAGGTACCCAGTGTCTCTTGCAGCAAATAAGAATCATTATGATGAAGACGTGTATAATACCACACAATAATGATGACTCTATTTGCTATTGCCGCGAGCCAATCTTTCACTGCATATCACATTGGTCCGTTGAATCGCATTTTATTCATCCCTAGCAAAATATCTTTTTTCGCACAAGTTTGACAATTATATAATCATAAGAGAAAGTAGAGCGGCTGCCGAATTGCAGTAGAATAAAGCATACCTCGTTACCCTAAAACAAAACAATACATCCGCCAAGATGGTAATGTGTGAATGCTGCCAGGGATATGCAACAGTAAGTATCTTTTGTTCAAGTATTGTCAAATGAACACATATATTATATTATGCCATGAAGCAAGCCCCCCCCCCCAAAAAAACAATACATGACATCTGCTAACCATCCTATCATCATCATCTATACACTCACAGCTTTGCAGATTCCTAACAAACATTTGGTTAATAGTTGCAATAGTCTTCTCTGCATTAGCCGCGGCTAGTTGTCAATTCCTCGAGGTTGGTAATAAAACATTTGGATTATATTCTCAAGGAAATAATGGTGAATGTTCAGATGTTGGATATGACGATACATGGTTTGGTTGGTTACATACCGTAAGTTATATGTAATAATATGAGTGTGAGAATTGATATAGCTATGTTGACTTGTATGTTCATACCTTATGCATATGTTCATATCTTGTTCATATCTATTATGTTCGTATCTTTGATGCTCATATCTTATGTTCGTTTTTTCATATCATATACTTCTCTTCATCAGTGGGCAGCAATCTGCGGAATACTTGCACCTGTACTTGGTACAATTGTATTTCTCTTGATGCTTCTTGATTGTTGTTGCAAAGTGTGCTGCTCTAATTTGATACAGACGATTCTTTTAACTGGTGCCGAGGTGAGATATATTGGTTTCATAACCCTATTATCTCGCTATAAAGAATGCTAACCATTTCGTCCATCTCTTTTCGCCTTCTAGATGTCTCAAGGGTTTACATTCCTATTGTGTAAGTGGCAATTACTTAAATACATTCAATGATGCACATCTTTCCCATGTCACACTAACATACAATTTAACACATATATGATACTCTTTATTATTTTCAGTTGCATCTAATACATGGTAAGTCTAATAGTCTTATCAAGTTACAAACAAACCTATGCTTATTCATCATGCCTCTCAATGTATCATATCTTTCTTCCTTAAGTGCAACAAACGGGCTTTGGTTAGGATGCTCCATGGGGAAAGGCTCTCATTATTCGATTATTGCCTTTATTTGTTACTTCCTGGGTGGATGCTGGTTATGCTTAAGTCCAAAGCCTGATCCTCTATTTTGTAAGAAAGATGATGATGCTATGGAGAAGCCAGAGCCGGCTCCGGCGGCAGCTACTCCAGAGCCAGTTCCGGCGGCAGCTACTCCGGATGTGGAAGCACCAGCTGCTGCGGCAGCCGAGGAAGAGGCCAAGCCTTCTGCTCAGGTTTACTAATCATTATGACCAATGGAATGATTTGGGATATAACATGTTATTTGTGCTGTGACGTTTTAAGAGATGAGAAGTATGTGTCTAGTGTGTTGGATTGATTGATATACAAAAATAAGAATAGTCGGTATAATCTAAGTTGGGACAAGTTACTTTTAATTACTATATACATACTTATGATGCCATTATGTCAATCTAGTGTATCCGACTTTGCCGCCGTCATCCTCAATAATATGTGAAAACTCTTTTCTCAGGGCTCTCGTATACATTTTGGTTGAATAGTATGTGTATCGTTGACCCCCACGGATGACGGCTAATACAACACTAAATCCAAGCATAGAAAGGTGGAACCATTTATTCAGAAAACAACCATATCCGATTGTATAAATGGCACCAAGTGCCGCTATCATATGAGCAGTCATATAAAGAAAGAAGTCTGATAGATCGAACATGTTTGTTTCCATCAAGTTAAGACTGTCTGCCTTTGATCTGCCTCTCACCTTGCCTATTACAATACAAGCTCCATCACGCATTGTAGAATGGAACACTGTATCCCATTTTGGTCTTTTTTCGTTGTACTTCTTTGGCAAGTTTACACCGATTAGTAGCATAAATGATGTATAGGATATCCACCAAGTGAAATACAATACAGTGGCACAGCCCGCAATACCATTCATCCCGTCATAATAAACAAGATTGTCAATATAACTAAAATGGAAGACGTTCGGCCAGGCATTTACAATACTTTCTGTATGCCACTTGAATGTGTAGACCACCATTGGAGGCATTAAGTGAATGAAGAGACCTGTCATCGTATTAACATCATGAAACAAAGCAGCCACAAAAGGAAGGGCCACATTGGCAGAGAGCAACACCCCACAGCTCACACCCATTGAAGACTTGAATGCAACTTGTCTTATTTCTTCTCCGATATTGAAATGCGCTCCCTCTGACAGTATCAACAGAGCCAAGAAGAAGATACCCATGAAGTTCATCATCCAACAAAAATCTAAATAGTATAATGCTTGATTTAAAGGTTTGTTATTCCACATTGTGTAGAACTTTCGTGGTATCATGTAGAATGATTCAATAAAGTAAACTAGCCATAAATGTTGTGGATACGCCCCAATTATGTATACTATAAAGAAGCAGTTAAGCACACCCAATGTAAAGTTTACTGCTGATAATCCCCCTAAAGACTTTTTTAATGATATCATATCCATTTCATGTAGTACTATTATTGTTTCATTTTGTATGCGGATAGAAGTATCATCATAGTTAAGATATAGTAATGTGAATATGACAGATATATTTGTATGGGGATAGAATATGACTATTAATATTAATAATATATCTCACCCTTTTTAATGGTTTCAGCCTCTCCCTTTTTAAAGTTTACAGTCTCGGATATACTCTCTTGCAAAACATCTGTGTCATCATCATCATTAAAATAGCCAGATATTTGCAGACGCGACAACCGTAGAGCTTCACCCCTAGATCTCCTGGATTCTACACCATCTAATACTACTTCTGATGAGTCCTTGCTGGCCATAGTGGATATATATTGCGTGGCTGATTATGTAGCAATGAGAAGATAAGGTTGGACTGATATGCAAAAGATATATTTTTATGAGAGTTGAGAGTGTTTTGGTATCCTCAGGTATCTTTTTCGGTCGAGGCGGGTGCCCTGCATTCTCCTGCATTGTCGAAGAGTCCAGTAAACACCGACCTCGTTGATTTAATAAGGTTGTTGCTATTAATAAAGTTAAGGGAAAGCTAGTTGAATGTATAGATATGATCCTAATGTTATATACATTTATGTTTCACTCTACTGATCGCTAGTGATATAGATGATAAGGGTCGCCGGTATCCTCCTCTCTTTCTTTTTATGTCATGTTAGTTGTTCTTGGCCGCCCGGTTGTTCTTGATCTCATCTAGAATGTCAGCATATTGTTTTCATTTCATGTAACCTAATCCTAATCCTCATCTATTTACTTGTTCTTGGTCTCATCTAGAATGTCAGCATATTGTTTTCTGATCGTTCGACTGTACATCTTTGTTGTATAGTATGTGTATCGGCGAGACCCTCTCGTTACCGCTAGCCAAGCAACGAAGACAAGCATGAATAAATGAAAGCTTTGGTTTTCAAAGCAAGGCCAACCAATGATATAGAATGCTCCCAATGCTGCAAAGGCGTGGAAGAACATGTATATTCCAAAGTCTATCAAATCAAAGTTATTCTCTTCCATTTGCTTGAGACTATCCCTCTTTGATCTCCCTCGAAATGTCTTTCCAATTGCAATACACAAGCCTTGTCTCATCGTACTTTATGAATTGGGAGGAGAAGATGAGCTACCATATTGAATTCAGTCTAGGTATATGCATAACCAAACTTACCTATGAAAGACGGTATCATACTTCGGATTCTTCGGAGTCACTCCGTCCTCTCTAAACTTCTTAGGAAGATCAATGCCAACCAGTAACATGAAACATACATATGGTATCCACCATAAAAGATATAA
>Ga0214478_101161_pt1 | contig 13852 bp, 17 predicted proteins | sample M1_20Mar14CPVII9_2_FD_178001 | JGI IMG/M metagenome (GOLD analysis project Ga0214478, IMG submission 178001) | Marine eukaryotic communities from Monterey Bay, California, United States - M1_20Mar14CPVII9sort6BwellD7 | ecosystem: Environmental > Aquatic > Marine > Unclassified | place: USA...
ATAAACAATATGATGATGAACAGCTCCTACTCTCAATATCATGAGGCTCGGATTGGTGGCGATTCCGGTAATGGTGATATTATAGGGAATTTAACAAGAGGATGTGTCATTGATCGATTATCAATGATGTGCCACCAGGAGAGGACTTTATATTCCTATCGTCGTCCTGATAATAAAAACAATAATAATACTAAAGTGGTGGGTGAATTTCCACAGGCGCCATCCAGTATAGTAGATGAAACAATACCTCCATTAAACTCGGCATGGAGAGAGAAGATATGTCACTGGTCATTTAATGTTATAGATCATTTTGATTTATCACGTGAGGTTGTTGCTGTTAGTATGAGTTTATTCGATCGATTCTTAGCCACGCGGAGTAATCGATGTAATGGTAGTACGGCGTTGTTGGCTAGTTTAACAACGTTGCATATTGCTATTAAGGTTCATGAAGTTCGGAAGATTAAATTGACAAGTGAGTATATAAATATTTATATCATTTTTTTCTGTTATTAACTGCAGTGTACAACAAAGTTCCTCCGCAATTTATAAATTGTATTACTAACCTCCTCAATATTATTTTCACAATAAATATCCAGCACTTGCCAATTTAAGCCGAGGACAGTTTGGACCAAAGCATATTGAGGAAATGGAATGGAGTGTATTGACAAGCTTGAATTGGCATATCCACCCTCCAACGAGTATGTCCTTCCTATCTCACTTACTACTATTGCTACCTCCCCAAGTTAGTGATTCATCCAAGGAAGATTTATATGCCCTCTCAAGATACATCACGGAGTTATCTGTTTGTGATTCATCCTTTGTTGAGATTAATCCCTCAGCGGTGGCATTCTCTGCTATACTAAACTCCATGGAGGATCGAAGATACAGAAGATTAATATCCTCTAGTGTTAGGGATCAATTCTTACGTGCTATTGCAACACATGTTGGACTTCGTCAGGATGATGAGCATGTTGTTATGGCCCGTCCCAAGTTGAAACGACTTTTGACGAGTAGTTTAGGTCAAGATAATTTACCCCAGGAGAATATACAGCATCAGCAGGCACAACAACAGGTTGCCGCTCAACAACAAGGACAACTACCCCCACATCACGGCCAACAGCAGCAGCATCAAAACACACAGACAACCATATCAAGTGTAACAAGCTCAGTGAAGGGGATGCAAATTGATCCAAGCAAGGCCGATGACTTATCTGTTTCCTCAAGACTATCCTCTCGACATTCCCGTCAGGGTAGCTATGATAGCGTGACCGGTCATACTCGTAGACGTATAATGGTAGCTTCATCGCCAAGAACCGGCGGCCGAGCACGAGTTGCACCCTCACCAAGTCACACTGTCATGTCAACATCACCATGTAGTCTCTCCTCACGGAGTGCGAGATCCGTCTTTTCTCGACACTCATACTCACGATCACCCATGACATCATTACTACCAGCATCATGATATACCAGAAGAAAGAAGAAGAATATTGCAGATAAAAGAAGAAGAATAGGAATAACAACCCCATTCCTTATTACTTCTGACACATGCCCACATTCACATGAACACTCATCACACTTCACCCACTCTAGATAAACGCTAATAATAAACATAGAAAGAATTGAATCATAGCCACAAGTCTATACTCTTAATGTAAGAATATTATCTCAGGCCCAACTTTATTTAATGAAGCAAACATCGCATCGTTCATCTTAGTTGACCCGAATCTGAAATTACCACAGGAACTCGAGTTCGACCATCTTGACTACCAACCTGTTCGACTGCAGCTACTACATCCATACCACTTACAACCTTCCCGAAGACTAATATCAAACAAGAAGTTAGATCAATCAAGTCATATTATAATATGCACAACGAACTCCTCACATCACTTACCTACATGTTTACTGTCTAACCAAGGTGTCTCTGCAGTACAAAGAAAGAACTAGGGTTTTAAATATCATTGATATCAGGATTAGTATGCACGACAAATGAGCAAGTGAAAGTACATAGAGTGTACAATAAGCATACCTGAGATCCATTTGTATCTTTCCCAGCATTAGCCATTGAGAGTATTCCTAATCAAAACACAGAATCTTCTATTAGAAATAGTTGTCATGTCATATAATGAAGATACATCTCATCATCTCACCTGGTCCAGTATGTTTAAGTTTAAAGTTTTCGTCTGCGAACTTGTCTCCATAGATAGACTATATATTGATGTATAGTAAGTGATGATATTGAATACCAAACGTCTCAATACAAAGATAAAGTAAAAACTTACTTCACCTCCTCTTCCGTTCCCTCTTGTGAAATCCCCACCTTGACACTGTTGATAGTAAGTAAGACATAATAATGAGATACATATAAATCACATCATCATAGCAATTTCAATTAACGATAACAGTATACTCACCATAAATTTTGGGATAACTCGATGAAAGCTTGAACCTTTGAAATGTAAGATCTTTCCAGATCTGCCAACACCTTTCTCCCCTGTACATAAACACCGAAAGTTTTCTGCAGTAAGTGGTACAACATCTGCATTCAATTCCATTTCTATTCTCCCTTTAGGAGAACCACCTGTAAAGTGCAAACATCATCAGACAAGATAGGGGGGTAAGTGTCGAGCAATGCCATCAGACTTTCACAAATGACACAAATATAAATTATCATTGGTATCCTACTCACCTATCGTGATATCAAAGAATACAACAGGATTTTCAGTAGCCATATTTATTTATATATTATTTATGTAGAGGTTGATGCCCCCAAAGAATAGGCGTTTGCAATAGTAAGTCCCTATCTAGTAAGTGTACTTGGTGCAACGCAACATACACAACTCACAACAAATGCTAAAAAAGATATGGCCGGTATCCTCTGAGCCATTGCAAATCAGTATTGTATCTATGAAGTAGATAATATCGTATTGTTGAGCAGCACTATCAGACTATCAAGCCTGCGTTCCAAGCCGCCAGCCCCCAGCCCCCAGCCGCCAGCCAGCAATCAGCAGTTGGTGTTGCATATATCATCAGCCTATAATCAGAAGTACCTATATCATTTAGAAGGAGACAGATAGAGATATGTCAAGTGATGATGGTGATGATGCTGTTATTACAATAACAAATGTAATTGACTCGATAGGGATAGAGATTTATAAATATCTATATTCCACAGGAGTTGTTCAAATTCAGTCTTTCTAGTCAACACATATATCATGGAATATCGAAGGGATTAATACAAGCATGTCTTCGACAATTGCCTCCAAATTTTGGGAGTAGTGGAGTAGATCATTGTGTTGTATCAATAACAGGCATAGTTTTTACAAAAAGGATGATGTATTGGAATATCTATTGGACAAGAAGATAAGAGTTGCAGAACTAAAGCTTGCGGCGACAGAGACTCTATCATTGGAAGAATCAATAGATAAAGCGCGTCAAGTATTATCAAATAAAAAATCAGGTGCAAAGTTCATATCATACAACAATATAAATGATATGTCACTGCCAGTTCATATACGAAATGAAGCTGAGTATACCAATTCTGGCTATCATTCGAGAAAGATAACAAGGCACTGGCCACTGAACGATGCAAGTATATCCTGTCAAGACTTTCAATAGATAGAGAAGAATTAATAATATCAAAGCATATGCCAATAATAAAAACATGGATTGACTATATATTGTCACAGAAACATATCACTGCAGGTACTTGGTTTTGGAGTTGTAGACATCGCCTGTTGGATTTCCAAGGAGTTGAAGGGAAGGGTGTGACAATATCATCTCCGTCGGTCGTTGGAGAGGAGATGGAAATATCTTGGATGCGAATGACGGCTAGTAGAGTTTGATGAAAATGTCATCTAATTTGTATATCTTTACCTTTAAGTTGATGTAAACTTAACTCATTAACTTTAGAGAAACGCAACACCAATAAAATCTTCAACATTTAACTTCAAATCACAACATAAACTTCTTAGGCAAGACCAACCAAATAAACAAGTGCAATCAGCAAGGAACCAGTAAATCTTGAACAAGTTAAGCAAGTTGAGGCACTGGTACCACCAGCAGTCGAGCAAGACAAGGCACAGACGGAGTTCATGTAATCTGGATTTACCAAACATTCACCTGCAGCTGCCCACGCAGAGCAATTCTCATTGTTATCTTCAAGTGTAGAAGGTACCGGTAGCTCAGTCGAGACAGACACTGGACTGTCAGTAAATGCCCCGGCGATATTATCGATTAAAGCCACCGGAACTGATGTATCAGGCACTGTATCAACTCCAACAGTTGGAATAGATGAAGACGAAGCAATTACAACTGTAGGAGCCCATGTTAAAGTATTTGCTGTGTTTCCAATAGTAGGCAATATAGACGAGACAGCAGGAGGCGTAACCGTAGGCGAATTTGTAGTAACAGGTGTAATTGTAGGAGTCAATGGACAACACGTGTTACCTCCCAAATTCTTCATAATTGTGCAAGTATCACTGTCTTCTTCAGTGTTGATAGCATCCAAAAGGAGATCTCCGCATGTCTTTCCACTGCCAATCTCTACAGATTCCTCAACTGAAAGTCCGTTAACACATACAGCACATGGATTATCAGCAGGCTCAGGACAACAACTAAGCTCTGTATCTTTCATAAGAGTACAACTCGGGCTGTCAGCTTCAAGGAGAGCGGCATCAACGATAACATCGGCACAAGTTTTTTCATTTCCAACAATTGTAGACAAATCAGCCGTAATTCCAGATTCACATACTGAACAGGGATCGATCACAGCAGAAGCACAGCATATTGCTTCCTCTGCCTTAAACAAAGGGCATGAGGTACTGTCCGCTTCAACAAGTAGAGCCTCTCTGGCAACATCTGAACAAGTAAATCCCTCTACACTAGTCGGGCTATCTTCGTCAATAGTGATTCCAGTAGCACCACAAACTGAAATGTAAATAAAACATTGCAGTGAGTTACAGCAATATACATATAATCAACAACATTGAACACAGCTTCTACTTACAATCACAGGGCTGTTCAATGACCGCAGGGCAGCAAATCGATTCAGCATCCTAAAAGAGGAAAAGTAGTTTGTGTGTTAGATATGAATATAGTCGATAGAAAAAAAATGCTCCATACTAATGATGTTTTGTCACTTCTTACAGGTTATAACCTGATTTCTTACCTTTGCCAACGAACATGCATCGGTATCTTCTTCAATAAGCAGCGCTTCTTCTAACACTTGTTCACAATCAACACCCTCAGCATCCTCTCCAGTAACCCCATCGGCACAAATAGCACATGCTAAACAACGAATATTGACATCAAGCAAACATGAGATAAATCCATTCGTCAACAATTACATGCACATCAAAACCCATATTATGTACTCACGATTTTCAACAAGAGCAGGGCAGCACGTCTCCTCAACACTCTTCATTTGAGTACACACATCACTATCCTCTTCCGTATTGGAAGCATCAATTAATAATCCACCACATGTTCTACCTCCACCAAGACCAACACTTTCTTCTACTGTTAAACCTCCAGAACAGACAGTGCATGGATTCACAGGGGATGGAGGACAACACCTAGACTCTGCTCCCTTCATTGCTGTGCACTCATCCGAGCTTTCATCAACCTGTTGCGCATCAGCTAGGAGATCATCACATGTATTCCCTCCTCCTGCACCTGTTGAACCATCCACTGTTAAACCTCCAGTGCACACAGGACAAGGAGTTACATCAGGAATCTCGGGAGTTAATTCAGTATCTTCTCCCCCTTCTTCTTCATCTATCTCTTCTTCTTCAGTTGTAGCCTCTTCTTCCTCAGGATCAATAACTTCTCCACCACCATCACAGCAAATATCAATTATAGTATCACTATAGAGATAAGATATAAACATAATATGAATATGAGGAAGTCTATATACAATTATAATACATAAATATAGAAAATCATGCATAACTTCTCTACTTACCATTGGGAACCTACAGCATAAGTACCGATATCAGAGCAAGTTCCACCAGCAGGTATCGCTGCATCCTCGACAAGAACGCCTACTGAATCTGTTATAATAATTTATCATTGTTTAGATGATAAGGTATAAGTATGAACAAGTCAATCTTTATAAAGAATATATAAACAATGCGGAAATACATATTGAACATATTATTAGATATATTAGACTTACTCTCTGGGCATTCGCATTGTTGACCATTTATGACGGCGATAGCGGAGAGGGTAAGAACTGCAATAAGGTGCCTCATCTTCGATTTATTTAACAACTCTTTAGTATTAGATAGAGAGTAATTGCATTGGTTGGAGCATCAATCGTTTGAAAGCAAAGATTTACAAATATCATACGGACAGTGCAGAAAATGATCTCCAAATAAAGGTATCCTTGAAAATCTAGGATACCATTATTCTCTCCTAAGCCTTGTCTCGTAGGCAGGATTCCGTATTCACTCTTGACTACCACCCTCTCTAAAAAATGGCCATTTTTACAACAACCCCAAGCATATTCCTCTTCACAACAGCTCTTTGAAAATGTGTGTGCATCATAAACGCCGTTCTCTCTAGAGAGAGCATGCTACAAGTCGGGTAAATCGAATAGCGGTATCCTTATGCACTAGATAGGACGTGATGTCCTAGATAGGACAGACTCACGCTCTTTAGACCCTCTCAAGTGTAATGATATGTTGCATATGATTCATTTGATCTAACTTTAGATCATTAAACTAGTATTGTATGGAAGTACTCCCAACTTGCAGTTAAACACATGCTATATTGATCTTTACACTGAATGATTAAAAACTCTCTATTCTGAATACCCAACTACTTACAAACAAAACCTCACATTACGGATAATAAGGACCAAACACTTCTTAGACAGCGATCATGATATAAAACGAGGATATAATACCAACAAACACTGCGAATACTGACCCAGCCAAGCTTGTGGAGGAATTGACATCAACAGTCGAGCAAGACAAAGCACAGACGGAGTTCATGTATGTGGGGTTCACGATACATTCTCCCTCGGCTGCCCAAGTGGCACAATTGTCTTCATAATCCTGAAGCTGCGCAGGCTCAACCACTCCAATCTCATCAGTAGAATTATTTGCAACTGGACTGCTCGTTACCCTTTCCACTACAAGATTCTTTACTGGTGCCGATGTAACAGGCACTGTAGGAACTCCAGCTTGTGTAGATGGTGTGGTCGTGGCAGCGGCAATACTCGAACTCTTAACTGATGGAGCAGATGTTGTTTCGATAGTTGAAGAAGCCACAGGCATTGATGCAACAATAGTAGCATTTCCAACAGTTGGCGCATTTGTAATAGGTGAAGTACTTGGCGCGATTGTAGGAACAGCAGGGCAGCATGTAGCTTCTAATGACTTCAAGTTGACGCATTTGTCACTAACTGACTCCACATTCAACGCATCCGCAAGTAGATCTCCACATGTCTTTCCCAGTCCGATAGTGGTAGTGGCCTCGACTGTAATACCACCTGCACATACGTCACATGGATTCACAGCCGGCACTGGGCAGCAACTCAGTTCTGCATCCTTCATAAGTGCACAAGCAATAGTATTTGCTTCAAGAAGTGGCGCATCAACGAGAACATCGGCACAGGTTTTCCCGTTTCCAACAACAGTCGTTCCAACAGCAGTAATCCCCGAGGCACATACTGAGCAGGGATTCAATACTGCGGGACAGCATGTTGCTTCGGCCGCTTTCATTACAGGACAAACCGTACTATCCGTTTCAATAAGTTTAGCCTCCGCTACAACTTCTTCACACGAAACTCCTTCACTTGGAGTTGTAGTATTGTCGACTTTGATTCCACCAGGGCATACTAAACATGGATTGACAACATCTGGTGGACAGCAAGTCGCCTCAGCATCTTTATTTACAATACAGGCAGCCGTCGTTGATTCAACGAGTAGAGCATTTTCCACAGCAGCTGCACACGAAGTCCCATCACTTAAAGTTACTGTATCATCAGCCGTAATACCGTTAGCACAAACTGCACATGGGTCAACAACTGCGGGGCAACAGACGGCCTCGGAGTCCTTCAATAGAGAACAAGCCGTAGTAGACGTTTCAATAAGTAAAGCCTCTGCCACAATGTTCGCACAAGAGACTCCTGCAGATAAAGTAGTTGCATCAGCTGTAACACCGGTAGGACAAACAGTACATGGATCAACAACAGGAGGGCAGCAAGTGGCTTCAGCATTTTTAATTGCAGTACATGAAACACTCTCAACATCAACAGAAAGAGCCTCTTCCTGAATAGCTTCACACGTTACCCCTCCACTTGCCGTTACAGTGGCAGTGTCGACCGTAAATCCACCCTCACAAACTAATTATGGCAGAAATGGAAAGGGTCGAGGTGAGTCATTGCCAAACAAATAGCTTACGAAAGAGGAAACAAGTATGTTTGTAACAGCATTCCAAACTCACATGTACAAGGAACAATAGGCGGGCAGCACGTTTCCTCGGCACCCTTCAACACGGTACATTGAGCACTAGTATCCTCTACTAGCAATGCACTTGCAGCAAGATCACCACAAATTGTCCCCTGTGGAAGAGAATCTACCGGCTGAGATGCGTCGACAGTAATTCCTTCAGCACATACCGAGCATGGTGTTTCAATAACAGGACAACAAGTTGATTCGGCATCCTTTAGTAATGCACATGCTGCAGTATCTTCTTCAATAGCCAATGCTTCCGTGAATACATTAGTGCAATAATTATCTGCAGTGTCCACTACAGTAATTCCAGTAGTGGCACAAACGGGGCATGCTAAAAAATAATAAATGAGATATAATGTATGAATATGCACACCATACATTCTAATTCCTACTCACGATTCTCGGCAGTAACTGGGCAGCAAATACTCTCAACATTCTTCATCTGAGTACATGCATCACTAACTTCATCAGTATTGGCAGCATCAATTATCATTCCACCACATGTCAAACCCCCACCAAGGCTTACACTTCCATCTACAGTTAAACCTCCAGAACAGACAGTGCATGGATTTTCAGGGGGTGGAGGGCAACACCTAGACTCCGCACTTTTCATTGCATTGCACTCTTCACTACCATCAGCAACTGATTGGGCATCAGCTAGGAGATCATCACATGTATTCCCTCCTCCTGCACCTGTTGAACCATCCACTGTTAAACCTCCAGAACATACGGTGCATGGAGCAAACACTGGGATGACAACCGCTGGCTGCTGCTGCGCAGGTGTTACAACAACTTCTTCTTCTTCTTCTTCTTCAATTTCATCATCAGTTGCAGAGTCATCAGTATCATCTTCATTTCCTCCACAACAAATGTTTTGAACTTGACTGCATTGGAAGGAGTCTGCTTCAAAGTTACCAATATCTGAGCAAGTCTGTCCTCCGGGTATAGCTGCTAGTCCATTAACAATCCCTGATGAATCTATAAGAGGTTATATATAAGAAATAGTAATATGGTGAGTGACAGAGATACATAAAAACTGCTCCCAATAAATGACGACACAAAAATTAAATTAGACATATCATATGAACAATATCTTACCATCAGGACAAGAGCAGGCATTGGCCCCACCGATAGATAGCAAAACAAGTATTGCAATAAGGTGCCTCATGGTTATATTATGAACCTCTTTTGCCACGATAATTGATAGGCAGGTGAGAGGTAGGGGGCTCTATAGTTGTCTTCCAATGCTGTTTCTCGAAAGTTAGGCAAGAATCGGATACCTTATTATTTTTTCAATCACGCCATCACATTTCACATATGATAATTTAACCGCTACTATGTTTAGCCTAGCAACCTCTATTAGTATCGGAAGGCGAGCTGCCCTCAGCATATCTCGATCATTTGCCACTGTGGGTTCTCAAATCCCAAGTGGAATTGAACTGCACAGTGAGAGTTTGTACTGATGTTATGTTGTATCTTTTGATGTTGATGTGATGGATTGAGATTAGATGTCAACAACACTATTGCTATGCTTACCTTCCACTCACCTTAACTTTGCTTGTTTATACCATTGCAAATGTTTAGAGAATTTCCCACCAGAGAAGATGTGAGTAGATGTAAACATGCTATCAAATGCACATATTCATATCTCATTATACCTATCAACCCATCACTTCTTTATATGACAGTAATATCAAAGACTATTGCAAAGATAGGAATGTAGTCATTGTTGGCCTCCCAGCGGCGTTTACTCCAACATGATCTACAAAACAAATCCCCAACTATGTAGAGAACCAAGACGCTCTACGTGCTGAGGGGGTCCAAGAAGTTATTATATTAGCGGTGAATGATGGTGCAGGTAAGTAACAGTTTATATACCACAATGCAAAGAATCTCTATCATTAAACAATAATATATTTCTTGCATTACAGTGATGATGAACTGGGCAAAGAGTCAAAAGACAGCATTGACGATGCTCACTTTCCTTGGAGATCCTAACTCGAAACTAACACGTGCTCTAGACTTGGAACTAACACATCCAGGCCCTGTGGAAGACCTTGGACCTGGGAGATGTAAACGATTCGCCATGCATGTTGTGAATGGTGAAATTAAAGCTGTCAATGTCAGTGAAGGAGAAGATGATCCTCCGGGAGAAAAGGAAGAGAACTTGGCCGTATCATTGGCAGAAGGTATCATGGCTACAATGAAGTAAAAAAGTGGCGATGATATCTACTATACACACAAGACGACTCATCTTATCGTCATAATCTGCAAAAAAGCGTGAATGACGCCTACTATATGCATGCACACGTCAACAGAAGAGAGTATGTTGTAGAAGGCTGAAGAAATATATCCTGACAGCTCACAGAGTCTTATGAGTTTGGATCGCTTTTTGCAAATAGGCTTGAGCCACTTGTATGTATCAAAAGAAATATTAAATTAAGTGACAGTTACAAGTAGACATTATAAATAAATAGTTTGCCGAACTTGAAACTACATGCAATATCAATGAATAGCGATGTCTAACAAGTTAATAGCCCTCTGCTTAGTAGAGTCACCAAATGTGCTCTCTACTGCTCTCGGCGATGCAACCGTCAACCTATCTTCACATGCCATCAAGAGCAAAGCTCGACCACTCTTCCTACTTTCGCTACTACTAATGCTTATACTTATATAATGTCTCACACGATAGATTAGAAGTGAGTATAGGGGGAGAGATGGATGAGGAGCTAGATCGAGACTTAAAGAGAGTTGAGACATAGTGATTCACTTCATCGATAGTATGATATGAGTTCAATTCAATGATTATCGATCGGTGTGATAATATATCATTAATATTGATCAATTGCAATACAAATCATGTCAACAGCCGACGATGCCTCTGATATGGACATTAGTGATACTGATGATGAAATAATGCATCGACGTGAGCGTAGTCGTGAGGATATACCAATTATTAGCGAATTAATCAATGGCATACAAAGGCTAGCCGATGGATGTGTTCTCCGTAGTTGTGGAGGAATCACACCCCCTAACCGGTCTCGATCGAATAGTCCACATACTAGGTTTACTTCTCAAGCAACACCTTCGACAAATGGCACTACTTCTTTATCACAACAACAACTAAAGCAGCCACCATCAGTACCAGCAGTCATAATAGAGAGATTTGGGAAGTGCATATCCAGTGGTATACTCCAACTAGGTATGTGTGACCTGTGACAGAAGTGCATAAGATTGTTTTATGTTGCTTTCTAACTCATTATATTGCTTTCTAACTCTCATTATATTACTAAATCTTAGGGTTTCAAGACGTATCACCGACTGAGCTATATTGGATACTCATCCATCTTAAGGAAAGATCCAAAGCAAACCACAGTAAGGAGGAGTCATCGTCAGAGGAAGACACAAAGGTGTTCAAGATTGTTCTTGCTGGTAACAGAAACCTCTCTGATAGCATCGCAGAATACTTGTATCTGTTGCCAGATACAGTATGTGACTTGGACTTGAGCTATTGTGGACTAAGCTCAACTGGAATACGTTACATTTGTCAATTCATGGAGAACAACTCAAAGATCACTCGCCTTTTGCTATGGGGAAACGTTATAAGCGTAGCTGGAGCCTTATACATTCGCGATATGTTGAAGAAGAATACAACACTCGAGGAGTTTTGTTGCTACAATGACAGTCCAATGCCAACTAAAGGAAAGCTACTTATTGCTAATGGACTTGAACATAATAGAACCATAAAACAGGTGCGCCTCGATGATTGTCAGGGAGTACCCGCGGAACCAGTTGTATACGCAGCTTTTCGTCAGTCCTTAGAACGATTAGGAAACAGCTCAGCTATTCATACTTTGGAAATCGGGCCAGTTAACAGAGATCCAAACATTAAAGATTGGGCCAAGACGGTAGAGCGATGCGAAAATCTCAACAACCTTGGCGTGAACAGTAGTTGTCTTGCACACATCCCCAAGTACATGTACTGGCTAAATCTCAATATCTGTAATGCTCGGAAGGTCACAAGAGAGGGGCAGGTTGAGAAGTTGTGCGTTCTATTAGCGAAGGCAGTAAAGAGTGGGAACGATGATGTGCTATACTATCTTGTTAGGAATAATGTCGAGCATTTACCTTCTTGTTGAGTCATATGAAGGGAGAACGAGACATAAGATAATCTTTCAAGGCTTAACATGTATATCTTGAGAGCTCAGCTGCTCATACTTTGACTTGTTTAAATTACTGAGCCTTTTTCCTCTACTATATCTTTGCAGAAACATTTAACATACCAAAAACACTTAATCACGATAGTAATCATTCCCCATCACCCTCCGACCACTTCGCGATAACAACACCCGTTCCAGTGAGATAATCTACATTTCCCCCCAGTTTTTTCAGACCTTCATAAGAATCGTATTCCAGGTGCTCACTAATGAACTCTTTTGTATGGGCAACAAGTCCATCAACAAGTCGATTATGCCTATCCATGTCGAGCATTTCTGATGTATTGCCATCGGCTAGTGTTAAACCGATATGTGTTTGTGTTTTTCCAGCTATCTCTTGACATACATCCCGAATAACCGAATCGGGGACTGTTAAGCATTTCAACTCACGTTTCACAACCTTTTCTATTTCCAAATGCTCTTTAAATCCTACACATAGTTCTTTCCAAAGTTCATACCCCTTTTGTTGAGAAAAGAACTCGGCGAGAGCAGCACAGAAGGCTGGGTCAGAAGCGGCGTCATTGACCGTCGTGTTCGAGTTGTATTGTTTAAACTCTCTCGTTAACATCATCTTGAGCTTCTTGACGAGATTTGCTGTTGCATCTTGTCTCTGTCTCAACACAATCTTCTTCTCTGACCTCATATCCACGGTAGCAGTATGATTCTTCACCAATAACTTTGCTAAACCAAGCAGAGTATCTGAATCAAGATTGGTATTGTTTTTACTGCCACACCACACACGCATATATACAATACAAGAAAGGTATACTACTTAGCTATGGGAAGTTACTTATATGTAATACAAGATTATTATTTACCAGATGTTCCGAAGTATGATATTACAGACAGTGCTGTTAGTACTAATGCCAACCATTATCCCAACATCTAACTATGTATCTACCAGAGATGGCAAAGTATACGCTGAGACTAGTTTATCATTTTAGCAAATAGTAGTTCAGCGTTCTTACATATAGATGACCCGGGCTCAATGTAGTAGCCTATCGGAGCGGGTAACCTCAAGCACAATATATATCATTTCTTCAAGTACAACACACATATGAGACCATTATCTACTTCTGTTCCTTCCTCTTCGCCTGTTGCATATTTTTCCATTTGATCTTAGCCTGGTCAAGTGTCTTGTCGTCCAATTGGTCTTTGATCTCGTTCCAA
>Ga0214478_101162_pt1 | contig 13845 bp, 6 predicted proteins | sample M1_20Mar14CPVII9_2_FD_178001 | JGI IMG/M metagenome (GOLD analysis project Ga0214478, IMG submission 178001) | Marine eukaryotic communities from Monterey Bay, California, United States - M1_20Mar14CPVII9sort6BwellD7 | ecosystem: Environmental > Aquatic > Marine > Unclassified | place: USA...
CCATAGAATATGTCCGTACCTCTAGAATATGTCTGCACGAAATTGAACCCCAAGGTATTATGTCTGCACGATCTCAGAACCTATAAATGTCTGCCCAACGGCAGCATTTATACGTGGGAACTAGTATATACGTGCGCATCGCGCAGAAATTTTGACAAATTATGTCTGTACCCCTTCATTTTTGGTAGTAATTTGAGCCCCAAGGTATATGTCTGCATGGGTCTGAGACCGCTTATTTTATTTCCATATCATTCTCGTTTATGTAGGTAACGGATTTCCAATGGTGCTCTAGGTAAGATATCATGTCCCAGTTAGTTATCAAAGACTCCCAATCCAGTATTAATTATTAAGTTATTGGGGTGCGTGCGCGTGCTTTATTGGGTGGCGTTGTGAAGATACAATATGATACAAGATGAAGACGAGAATGAGACAATCACATCAAATATCACACGACCTCTCATTGACAATCAAGAGAGTGATGGTACTTCAGCACCAGAATCAATACGAATACGAAACAACTTCCTGCTAATGTCACTTCTATTTGCAATCAATCATGGATGTACAGTCTCGGTACTTGGCTTGTCAAATGCAAGATTGGGTAGCGTAGGCGTATGGCAATCAGGTATGTTATACGGATCTTATACTGCTTCTGCTTTATATGGTGCATCATACTTTGTAAAGAAATTCGGATCGAGAAATGGTTTAGTATTGGGTATGGGAATGAGTGCATCATATGTCACTAGTTTCTTCTTTGCTACAATAATAGTAGAAAAGAATGAGAGTTTGATATGGTTACAATCATTAGTTGCAATTTGCGGTGCATTGGTTGGGGGAGTAGGAAGTTCAATACTTTGGGTATCGCAAGGTACATTCTTTACAAGTTCTGCACAGTTATATGCTTCTACAAATGATGGACAAGTCGTTGAGCATGTAACGTCCAGGTTTGGTGGAAACTTCTCTTTCATATTCTTGATATTTGAAGTGATATTGAGATTACTCTCAACCTTTTTGATTGAGACATTGGGTATATCTTGGAAGGTCATCTTTGGTATGTATAGTGTACTGTCAATAGTACCAGTATTCTTCATGATTGGAGTGTTGGATATAGAACGATATCAATACAATCTACTTCAAACAGAAGATAGTGAAGAGGACAATACTTCCCCTTCGTACAAGGCAACTGCGGCATTAAATCTCCTCAAAAGAGATCGAAAAGCAATCTATCTAGCACCTGTAAACATTCTCTTTGGGTTGGCTACGTCATTCAGTGCCTCGGTCCTGAGTGGAGTTATTATCCAAAAGGTCCTGAATGATCCAAACTCAAAGTATGTCGGATTATATACTTCAATAACATCTTTGGTTGCCAGCGGAGCTAGTCTTTTCTTCGGCAGAATACAATCACAAATGAGGTATGGGAAGGAGAGAGTCTTGACATCTGGAGCATTGTCATACTTGGCCATTGCGCTACAGTTTCTCGTATTTCCTGACGGCAACAATTGGACAGCTTTTACATTAATGTCATCATATATACTACTCGGCATAGGACGAGCAACATATGAAGGGACACTAAGAGCAGTCTTTGCTGATGTCTTTCCACACCATAAAGAAGGAGCTTTTGGGAACATTATACTGTTTAGTGGCGGAGCAAGTACTCTCGGATATATATTGAGTGTTACAAATGCATTGGAATGCAATCAAGCTAGTCGATATTGTCTTGAGTACAGTGACGGATCCATACACAATATACTCTTGTCAGAAATACTAATAATTCTCTCTGCAGTCGTTGCTATCCCTTCTCTTTGGAAAGCAGTGAGAATACATCGTAATGAGCACCATAATAATGAATAAATAGATACATACCTAACATTTCTAATATGCCTGCTTACTATTTGCTTGAGCACTACTACCATATCTATCCTTGAAGAGATGTCTGAGTTTCTAGCCGGTATCCTTTTGGTATCCTACCAAGCCCATCCAATGACGATTAAAGACACCCCCCCCCCCCACTTTGTGATGATCAAGAGGGTGCACCAGTAAACATAGACCCGTCCCTCGCATACCTATACCCTTCTCCTATATTTGTCTTTAATATGTTCGGTTCATACTACTAAATGCGATATAACACTTTTGACAATAAATCAACAAACACAAACACAAGAACTAAACTCAGCAATAATTGCAATACTCACAACCAACCATTATCTAATAATAATAAGAAGAGTAGAGAAAGTATAAACTACTATTCAACGCCTGCAGTATCAGCACCATTAATTACTGCTTTTGGATTACCTACGCTTATTGAGTGTGAAGAATTTCCGTCTACATCTACAGCATCTACCAAAGAGGGTGCACCTTCTCCAAAGTTTATACCTCTTTGTAAAACAAAACGGTCCTTGTCTTTACCAGTATCACCTACCTCTAATACTAACACCACAACTAACAAATATCAAAGACTGCGCAGTAAATCATACTTTGAATCCAATAATAATAACGCACTATACACTTACCGCGCCCGATCAACCAACTCTAAACATAAACTAAAAATTACAATGTCAAAAGAAGCAGCATATTTCAATGAATTATCATTTCACGACGATGAGAATGATGTATCAGATAGCGATACGGGATTGTTAATGACATCTCTGCCTGATCCACCGCCATCAGATGAAGCAGAAGCAGCAGCGCAAAGTCCACTAGATGCAAATGGTATAAATGGACACCAAAATGGTAAAATATCAACAGAAATGCTAGACCCAACCCAAACTAAAACAACACCAACATTAAAATTATGGCCATTGGCCGTATTAGTATTCTATAATGTATCAGGTGGCCCGTTCGGTATTGAACCAAGTATACGAGCGGGTGGTAATTTCTTTGCCATTATAGGTTTTATTATATTTCCATTAATTTGGAGTGTACCGGAAGCATTGGTTACTGCTGAGTTAGGTAGTGCATTCCAAGATCCTGCCGCGGGTGTTGCTTGGGTTGAGTAAGTCTATTGCAATGTTCGTTTGGTATTAAAGTGCGTGTATGTGTATCAGTTTTCTCATGTCTACTCTATTCTCTTCAAACTCGTCTACAGAGAGGCATTTGGTGAATCGGCAGCAAGTGTAACTGGATATTTAGCATGGGTATCCGGTGCAACCGATAATGCCATATATCCCACTCTCTTCATGGAATATGTAACCAGCGTCTTGGGATATGAGGACTTTTCAGGATTAACACGATTTATATCAATAGCAATTATAACGGTATGTTTGGCAATATTGAATTATTCGGGGTTGGAAATTGTTGGTAATGCAAGTATAATAGTTTGTATCCTGGCTATGAGTCCATTTGTTATATTAACAATTGTGGGTATACCGAAGGTGGTGCCTAGTAGATGGCTGCAAATGCCAGAAGAGCCGGATGATGCCTTGTTTGATGATGATTTTCAAACATCCAGTGGACCGTTACCGCTACTTACTCTGGGTGGTATATTATGGAGACCATATCTGAATAATCTCTTTTGGAATCTAAATAGTTTTGATTCCGCTGGTTGCTTTGCTGGTGAAACATCTGATGTGCACACTACCTATCCACGAGGAATATTCATTGGTCTTATCATGTCTGTATTGAGCTACATTATACCAGTATTAATAGCTGTGGGTGCAACTGACTATGAACAAGCTGACTGGGAAGATGGACATTTGGGTACAGTGGCTGTTGACATTGGTGGGAAATGGCTCGGTATGTGGACAATCTTTGCCGCTGCAATCTCCAACCTTGCCTTGTTTGAAGCTGAAATGTCCTCCGACGCGTTTCAGTTAATGGGTATGGCCGAACGTGGTATACTACCAAAGATATTCAGTACTCGCAGCAAGCACGGTACCCCCACGGCTGGAATCTGTTTCAACACAATGGTTATAATAGCATTCAGTTGTGCTGACTTTGGCCAATTGCTCGAGCTTCTCAATTCAGTGTATGCTATTTCTCTGTTGCTGGAGTATGCTGCATTTGTCAAGCTGAGACTCTACAACAAGGAGATGCATCGACCATATAGAATCCCAGTACCAGACTGGGCGGCACCGCTTGTTGTTCTACCACCGACGTTGGGAGTGTTACTAATCTTTGCGTTGTCGAATTGGTTTGTGTACATCTTTTGTGCGGGTGCATTACTCTTTGGCTTTGTGGTCTTCAAATTGTCAGAGCTATGCAAGAGCAGAGGTTGGTTGGAATTTGAAACAAAACAAAGCAACTTTAAATACGATGTAGCTCCGGTTGGAAGTCCTAGGGTGACAAATGGAGATACCGAATATCATGATGATGAAATGGAGATTCCTGATAATAGTAGCGGTAGTGAAGATGAAGATGATGAAACTGAAACACCGCCAAGTAATGAAGACAAAACACCAATGAAAATCGTTTGAGATCTCGAGATTAAGGAGATTTATCAGATATATTGGTAATATTATGAACAGAATTTGAAGATAGAGTAAACTTACAGGCACTGCTACCAACTTTAAAAGGTGTGAAGATACAGGTGTGTAATCGCTGTCTTGTGTTTGTTGTATAGCATACTATCTTCTAACCTCTGTGGATTTGTGCCTACCTACGTACATAAAAAAGTGATTTTTATCTCTGCACAAAAATGAATCACCACATAATCGGTAGGGATGGAAGTCGCTGTAGTTGCAGTAAAGCGCTGTCGTTGCATATCCTAATCATTCATTAGTTAGTATCAGAACAATATACACACGTACAAAGGAGAATGCTAGCCACAAGTCTCCACAAGTACATCACTGCCATTTCATCCATATTAGTATCAATATTCGTCGTCATTGTTGCCTCAAGTAGCATATCGCTGCCGTTGTTAGTACAATATCACCAATCAAAAATGCCAGTATAGTCGTCAATAGATAACAAACATGAATCCTACAACGCTCACTAAATCAGCACTGTTTTCTACACCAACAACAACAAAACTAACTGCCGCTGGAGAAAGACAAAGGAAAGAACAAACAACCAAGCGTAAAAGCAAGAAGAAGAAGCTTAGATGGAAAGATAGAGTTACACCACAACCACCCAAAGAGGAAATAAAAGAGCAAGTCATTGACGAAGAGTGCCTTACACAATGTTCACGATGCCCCGCACATCGAAATAGACAAGGGACCTTCAGACCACTCATTGGCAACGGCGAGTACCTGTGTGATGCTTGTTATCAGGGCGAGTTCCCGTGTACTGCAATGGTCGATGAGAATAACAAGCCACTAAAACTTATGAGTAATGCCACCAATGCAATCCGTAATAAGCTCTCTGATACCGCAGCGGACATTAAAGGCGTTGCCACAACTCCCGGTGGCCGTACTGACAAAGCAATAACATCAAATACCGAAGACTACCCGTCTGAAATTGAATGTAGAAGCTGCTTAGAACGCGGTGTCTTCAGACGATGTTGCTCTGCATACTACTGTCATGCATGCTATTATCGTCAAGCGAAATGTCCTGGCTGCCATGCTGATGTCCCTATTACCGGATTAGCGAGAGTGAAGCCAGACCCAGGGAAGATTGCTGTAGGCGTATCATGGGGCGTCAGTATACTCCTTGTCATTATAACTTGTGTAAGTATTGCTCTTGTGTACTACAATGAATCAACCACGCCAACGACAGTTTGGGGACACTCGTGTAGAGGATGGCTTCCTGTTTGTAATCTAAATCTATGTATTGATTATGATGGAGACGTTGATAATGGATTTGGAGTCAGTGGTGAATCGCTCCCGGCTGCTCAGCCATATAAGGTCTGTGAAACAACAACTAATCAAGTCGTTGCATCGGCTTGTGTATATGACACTGAGTTATATGCCTGGTCTAATAACTTGCTTGGATATGACTTGTGTATATCATCTCCAAGAGAAGAGTCTTCAAGACCTCGCAATGTATCAGAGGCTAATCCTTTAATATTATATTCTGAGGAAACAAGTGGAGTATATGTCTTTGATGATGACTTTGAAGATGTAAACAAAGCCTCTCCTTGGTCTGAAATCATCAATGGCGAAATGTCTGATGCATGTGGTTTTAATACTCGACCTCCCGAAGGAGGCAATCAATCAAACAACTCCACAAAGGCACTTGTTTTTACTGGACTAAATACTCGACAAGCAACTACAACCAATCTTGACCTCACATATGGTGGTCGAGTAGAGTTTTATCTCAAAATGGGGCCCATTTCATACGGCATGTTTAACACTGAATGCAAAACAGCTTACAGTGATGTGATCATAGAATATCGACCTTCGAAATCTGATGAGTGGATTCAATTTAGCATCTATCAAGCCTATCATTTTCGAGGCACTCAATTCCAATTCGTTTCTGTTGATATACCACAAGAAGGTCAAAGTAATACTACTCAGATTCGATTCAGACAACCTTCATTTGATGCACTAAGAGATCACTGGGCATTAGATGATGTACGAGTCTTTTCAAACTTCAAGCCTCAATGGCAAGAATCAGTGGAATACAAAGATAGACAAGAAGAGCAAAATGAGGATGTATTGTTTGCTCAGTGTTGCTACAATACAGATCAATGCAGTGTATTTGACAAGAAGAGACTTGGTTTTGATTTCGAGGACTGTGAGACACGCCTGCCAGAGTTCAATACAAGCTTGAGAAGAGGATCACGCCTCAAACTTTATGAACTCTTTATCTTTTACCTCTGTTTAGCAGCTATATCCAAAATGATATATCATCTTGTTGCTGAAAGGTTCATCAATAGAAGTAAGGCAAGTGAAGACAAAGCTACTTGCCAACAACAAGAAGGACAAGAAAATGATGAGCTCTTCCCTAGAAGATCGTTCTTGTGTCGAGTACAACTCTCTTGGCAATGCCTTGTTGCGTCGATGCTTTTTGGGACATTGATATGTGTACTTTATCGACTGTTAGACTCTCTTGCAAGCAACACAGATGGAACTTTTATCGTTTGCTGTTGTATTGCAGTGATGTTTGACATAAAAGCCATAGGCATGCTACTTTCTCAAGTGTTTGGTATCCAATGGCAACACAAACCACTCAAAGTTAAGGTTGATCTACATCCTGATCAAGGCACTTTGCAAGTTGGATCAAAGATAATACCATTATCAGATGTGTCAGATATAAAAAGTCAGACATCTGCCTACTGTTGGATCCTATCACTACTGCACATCATCTCAGGGTTGCCTCTGGCTCTCGCTTCATTAACTTTGTCATCATTTGACTTGCTGCCAAGTTTAGAAGTTTGCTCTTCATTACTTGGATGTCTAGCAATACTGAGGGAAGTTTTCGGAACTTCTTTTGTTGTCAAGTTCTATCTTGCTATTCAATGGATGCTGTCGACAAAGTTGGAACACAGGGATGATCTTGGTCGAGCCATTCAAAGAAAAGGCTTACTCCAATTTGCTCTGATTGGAGTTTGCTTTTCTTTGGTGTTCATCTTCGGTACCATAATTGGCCGCCGTGTTGATGAAGATATATCTACCGGTGATAACTTTCTGCTCTTTCTAATATGTCTCTTTTTGGGAGGACTGTTTGGCTTTGTCTTGGGAATTGTTCGAGGTTTGCCGATCCACTGTGATGCCAGGCTTCTTGGATGGCCATGTAACTGTACAACAGTATCATTTCATGATCGAGTAGTTTGTCCTTGTCTCTTCTCGTGTGGATACTGTACTTCAATGAATTCTAGATATGTATTACTTGTTATTGCGCTTGATGATGTATATACTTTCAAAAGAATACTGAGAGGAAACAATAACTTGATGAAAGCTGAGATATAACATTTAACAACTAAGATTATAATCTGTATATACACACTTATAATAACTTATACTGATCAACAACTTGCAAACGCATCATAACAACTCTTTACCCGGCTATGATTGAAGCCTGCAGAATGCTATCTCGCTCTCTTTTCTTCTCTGCACGGTCATACTGCTTCATGTCATACTCTAGTTCCTGCAAGAGTGTTGGTTGATTGGCTAAATGCTCTTGAACTTCAGACTTGTAGGTTCTGAAAATGTATCCCAAGTACTTCATTAGATGCTTGAGCAACGGTGAATGGTTAGTCTCCAATTGTACTTTCAAAGAGCATAGAATTGGTACAACGATTTCCATAAGATGCTTCCTACTGATCTTGCTGAGTAGCCTTCGTTTGTGCAAGCTACGTTGATCTGATGATCTTGAACTATTGACACTGGCAAGGTCATCCTCTGCGGCATCATCAGATCGTCCACGACCAACCTTGAACTCCGGAGAAGTGAGTATAGCCAGAGCATCCGTCAATACATGTGTGGCCGCTTCGATTCTACTTCCAGATAGCTTAGTTGCAGCCTTGACTCCTCCACCAGCTGGCAATTTGCAAACAACGCTCAGGTCTCCACTGGTTTCGAGTGCTCCACCCAATACTTCCTTCACCAACCTAGTCACCTCCAATTTCTGTTCATCAGTCATGCTTCCCAACATCATTTCATATACCTCTTGACGTTTATGATACCCCTCACTTCCAACAAGATATGTGCCCTCAAAGTCGACTGTCATACCATTTCCTCCACCACTAGCTTCCATGGCATAAATAGGATGAGCTTGGCAAGCGTTGAACACAAACAGAGCGCCAACAAAGTGATTGCAAAGTAAATTAGGCTGCTTTGAAAGGAGAGGACCTCGAAGTGCAGTCTGAGCAAGACAAGATACCTCATCGTCTTCATCGGCCACTGCGGCTAGGAATCTATGGATAAACAAGCCTCTCCACTTGATGTAATCTTGAAGTAAAAGACTTGACAAGAGCATGATAGCATTCTTCTTGACCAGAGAGTATCCATTAGTCCTTCTGCTGAAAGATACACTTAGACGACTGCTTTGGTTAATTTCAACGGGCTTACCCTCACCAGCTTGTAAACTCGCAGCCATGAAGGGTAGATACTTATCAACAAGATTTGTGTAACGGACACATAGATCTCCCATTACCATGAGAGCATTACTCTGAACAGCTGGATCTGATTCAGCATCTTTGTGAAGTTCTCTTGCTAGAATGTTGAGAGATTCCTTGGCTAACGACTCGGATCGTAAGGATAGCTTTCCAAGTGTGATGAATCCATGAGCTCTTATACTAGATGGAGTTGGTGACATTTCATCTTCGGATGGTAATGGCATTGAGTTGGGAAGCATTAGCTTTACCAAATGGATGAGACGAGTAGAAGGACTGATAAGCAGGCCACGAACGGGCTCACGGTCGGTGGGCGTGATATCATCCTTTGACTTTTTGTTCAGACGGGAAGACTCCTCCTGAGACGTAAATCCAACCATACTCAATTCACCAATCAAGAAGAGGACATGAGATAGAAGCTTTTCATCTTTGTTGTTGATCCTGCCTTGCTGCGAGAAAGTTGAAAAGGTTGATTCAATAGTCTTCTCACACCGATCAAGAAGTCGATTGACCCAAGTCTTGACCTCACTGTAGACATCATTGCCTGAGTCGTCGCATGTACGTTTCGTGAGTGCGATAAGAGCATTAACCGCAGCCGAGACGAGGTCGATCGATACACTAAATGATTCCAAATCACTCAACAGATCAGAAAAGCAGCTCTCAGCGTCATCTAAGGGAACGAAGTTTCCCATCTTGGCGATAACCTTGAGACAGTCGCGTGAAGTAGCTGCCAAACTACTCTTCTTCTCAGCTGGTGTGTCTTCTGAAGCCATCAATGTCCTAAGCTTTTGTAGTGATAATGCAATGTAAGAGGCATCAATCTTACTTGCCTTGACTGCCTGGCTCAATGATATGTTAGCCACTGAAGATACTTTGTCGCCGTTGTTGGTAAGGCAACTAGTCAATGCATCTAGTAAACACCAAGCTCCAGATCTCATTGCTGTAGTGTTGACATCAAACAAGTTTTCTTCCAATTCCTCATCATGGGACATTGTTGAGTCGAGACTAGTACGACGATCAAGGCCAAGACTGATGGCACCCACATGATATACGGCTTTCAAAAGGTTCTTAGCCAAGGCCTTAGAATCCTTTCCGGCGTTGATCAACAACTTTTGCAAAGCCAAGATCAATGATCCCGACGCGTTCCTTGACCCTCCAGCTTCTTTTGATCCGTCACTGAGCTTGGCTAATATCCTCCATGCAACAAAATATCTCATGTTGTCATCTTCATCCTTTAGCTTCTCGGCAGTATCCTCGCCAAGCTCCACGATGGGCTCGATCACCAACTCATTGAAGAATGAAGTCGCCTTCATTACACATGTCGCTTCGGCATCAGATACTAATGGCAACACTGTTTGAGCCCATGCCATTTCAAGTGATGAAGCCTGTACATTGTACTCGTCACTATCATAGTTTGCCTTCACCAACTTGGTCAGGGCATCGGCGGCAGCCTTACGAGTAGCGACACTTGGGTCATTACATAGCTGACACAATGCAGAGATATCTAATCCAGATACAACAAATTCTTCCTTATTCTCTCGATGAGCCAAGTTCAGCATCTGTATCCATGCAACAATCGAACTCTTACGAACGGTAGCCCGGTCGTCTGTACTTGCTCTACGTCGTAATGCATCTACTAATGATGGTCCAATTTTGCACAAGGCAACCGTCAAGGCCTTGGAGGGAATGTTTGCCTCATCAGCCATCAACTTACTTGGTGAATTGGCAATAATGGTACCGTCAAGATTCCTGTTCTCCTCCTGTGCCTGGCTTGCCTTCCGCACAACCTCGCCAAGTGACAAACAGGTACGGGTACGAACAGTGGGAGACTTGTCAGTCAATCGGCCTTGTAGTGCTGCCAATAGAATTGATGATGGAGTATTAACGCTGCTTGAAGATGATCCCTCTGTTTTGTCACCACTTCCACTGACATCATTCTCACTCGCCTTTTCTCCAAAGGATGAGAACGGAGTGAACATCCAGGTTGCTGTAATCTTACTAGCATGCTCAGTTTCATCCTTCCAAAACCAAGATTGGCATAGGATTTGACCAATCAATTCAACACCCAATAATCGATGACTAGAGATTCGTGATTCACACATATCACCAACAAATCTAAGCAGATTCGAACGTTCCAGTGTAGGAAGTTGTGATAAGCAATGAATCCCAAAGGTACATACACGAGACCTTGCCTCCGCTCTTTCAAGTCCTTTACTTGTGAATAACTTATGTAGCATACCAACAATCAAACTCAATATAGGATGGAGAGTAGGACGGTCTGAAAAGGCAGATGAGCTAGAACTACTGCGTGTCCGACGAGGAGTGATACTCTTCTTCAATGATGGTGGTGCTATCATTGACGTGTTGGGAGTCTTACCTACCCCATTTCCACCAAGAGAATTACGGTTCTTCTTGAGGGCAGGTGTGTTCGCGAATGAGATGGATTTACGTCCCCCACGTTTAGGAGTGATTGACTCATTTAGTACATCATTCGGCGACTTTGACATTCGACCATTATTCGATGAACTGAGTTCAATATCTTCAGAGATTGATGAGATGATGGTCACAAGGAGAGATGAAACGGTATCATATGCTGCCAGCTTTCCAGCCTGGCCATTAGGCAATTCCATCTTCAAGTTGAACAGTGGTAGAAGACCACGGAGTAAGTAGATGCCCGACTCTTGCAACTTTTTCTCATTCTCCTTTGCTGCCAATGAGCTCTTCCTCTTTGACCTACTAGATTTCTTTTTACGCAATGGCGCAGCTCCCTCACTCTCTCCAACTGTCTCGGATACCTTTTGTGGCAACACTGTCATTCGTAGAGCATGTTCCAATGAAGATACAGTCTCTTGGCATACAGTTGCATTCTCCTTATTCTCCTTGGCCTTGCTACATCCAGCCAACAAGGCCGATGATATACCAATCGCAGAAGATGCACCATCCAAGTAAAATTCACGTGCCTCGGATGACCAATTCTTGTAGTCTGCTTGTAGTGGTGCACGTCCCAATGTATATGCCAATCGTAACCCTCCGGTAATCATTTCTAATTCAGTAAGTTGTGCATTATAAGGTGATGATTCATCCTCCTCTTCAACTTGGAAAGTAGAATCCAACTCTTGATCATCTTCACTCATATCATCATCATCCTCATTCATTACAGATGCCACTTCATTAATCCTAACACTCTTCCGTGATGGTGCCGCCCTTGCCATATTAGTATTATCAACTTTTGACCTCTTTTTAGCAGGCTCCTTCTTAACCTTCTTCTTTTTACCACTACTCTTCTTTAATACATCCTCTCGTCCTCTACACTCCACGCACCATCTCCTAATTAATGCAGTAATAGCACTAACTCCACCGACATCTACCAATCCTGCACCCCATGCACCTTTAGTTCCCAACAATTCCACATATAATTGTGCAGATAATAGACCCAATTTTGATATGGTTAGTGCTGCTTTGGCATGATTAATACGACGCTGTTCAAGATTGGCACCATTCCTTAACTGCATATCATTCACTACACCATCATCATCATCACTATCATTACTTTGAGTCATTGACATTGAATAACTCATACCCATTGCCTCTAAATTACCTTGTGTGTCCTGTGTACCGGGTAATAAATTTTCCAATTCAACACGATGGGATATTAACCGTGTTAATGATGTTGCTAAATTCGATGTAGTTGAGGATGGTAAATTACCCAATATCTCGCGGAGGTGTAATTGATTAGCTGCGGTATTTCCATTTGTACTTTCGTTATTTTGACAGTTGTACTCTGACATGTTAGTTCGAATAAAATCACCACCGCCCTCCATATTAACAACCTCTCCAATATTACCCAACTTATTATTAGCATTATCAGTACTACCACGTGCAGTCTGTACCATATCTAATAATTCAGTAACAATCTTAAATTGTTTACATCGTACCTCCTTTTCTTGAGCAACGGTTACATATTGTTGTTTTTCTTCAATTTCATTTGGTGGTGTTATGGATATTAATTCAGTGATTAATTCAGACGCGGTGGTACTATTATTGGTTGTAGTCGTCATAATTATGATTACCGCGGGTGGCAAACCAATTACTTTATATAGATTATAGAAGAGTAGCAACGGCAGTTTGTGTTTCTTATATAAATGTGATTGTGTTAAGAAACTTCCATACAATTAAAGTGAAGTATATTTTATAAGTTTCAGATTGACTAAAATGGCTGTGAAAGTATGATGGATGGACTTACAATCATGCTGGGAGTGTTCATCAACTTGTTATGTACCTATACAATGCCAAACAACCACTATTCAACAACCTACATGCTGCTGTACCCCCACTTGTTGGCCAAACATTGCCTGAGAGTTGGCAGAAAATCAAGATCTGAGGCATGAAACCTGCCAACTTGGGTCTGTAAAAGTATGATGGATGGACTTACAATCATGCTGGGAGTGTTCATCAACTTGTTATGTACCTATAAAATGCCAAACAACCACTATTCAACAACCTACATGCTGCTGTACCCCCACTTGAAGGCCAAGTATTACCTGAGAGTTGGCAGAAAATCAAGATTTTTTCCTGATCTGAGGCATGAAACCTGCCAACATGGGTCTGTAAAAGTATGATGGATGGACTTACAATCATGCTGGGAGTGTTCATCAACTTGTTATGTACCTATACAATGCCAAACAACCACTATTCAACAACCTACATGCTGCCATTCCCCCACTTGTTGGCCAAACATTGCCTGGGAGTTGGCAAGAAATCGAGATTTTTTCCTGATCTGAGGCATGAGACCTGCCAACATGGGTCTGTAAAAGTATGATGGATGGACTTACAATCATGCTGGGAGTGTTCATCAACTTGTTATGTACCTATACAATGCCAAACAACCACTATTCAACAACCTACATGCTGCTGTA